>OFJY01000002.1_pt1 | contig 293316 bp, 263 predicted proteins | sample 1540301 | NCBI WGS metagenome assembly OFJY01 (sample SAMEA104347369, study PRJEB22522) | marine metagenome | isolation source: seawater | reverse complement strand
AGGAGGAGGCAAACGAGATAGCGTAGCGTCTCGTGGGCTCGGAGATGTGTATAAAAGGAAGCAACAGAACGATAGGCGACATGTCGAGCCTCTGACCGGCCAACTGCGGCTCGATGAACTGCCCCCAGACCAATTGATTCCCGAACAGAACAGCCGTGATCAGAACAGCGGTCATCGGATCCTTGAGGATGAACGAGAGAATCACCGGCGGAATGAACGAGAGCGGCGCGCCAACGTAGGGAACGAAATCGAGCAGGAAGGTGATTGAGGCCCACAAGAACCAGCCGGGAATCCCCATCCATTTGAGTAGCAGAGCGACGAGAATCGCCTGTCCGAGAGCGACCGATGCCTTGGTGCTGACATAGGTGTTGATGGCAGCACCAGCATTCTCCGAAATCGAAGAGAAACGATCCAACTCATCAGGGAAAGCAGCCCTCAAACGGCGAGGCAGAGTCTCCGCCTCGACGATGATGAAGAGCAGGAAGATGAACACCGTCACAGCGCTACCGGTGAAGCCAGCCAGCGAGCCGACGAAACCGGTGGCGATGTCGTTGATGCGCTCGACTGTGATCAGATCGGTCAGAGCGCTGGTATCGAAACTATAACCGTAAAATGACAATTCTTCGAGCCAGACAATCTTCTTCGACATCTCAGCCGACAGCGCATCGGCTTGATCGCTGAATTCGGTCAAGCTTGCATAGAGAATCTGAGCACCGACCAGAATCACGGCGATGACGCCGGCCATGAGTATCCCATAAGCCATAATCGCGTGGCCGTAACGCTCCTCCAACCATTGAGCAGGAGGGCGAATCAGGAAGAAGAGGAGGGTGGCGACGACGAGGGGCTGGAGGATGACTTTGAGGTGGATGATAGCCAGAATACAGATGAAGAGAAGCACTGCAATATTCGTCAAAGTACTCAGTTCGGCATCACGAAACGACCTGTTCTCAGACATGCTCTCCCTAGCAACGGTGAGGGCAGGCCACATCAACTTCTCGCCGGAATCAAGAGCGGGAGATGCGCTCGTAGATGCTCGAAAAGGCCGCTGCGTTATGCGCGTACGTGAATTGTTCCAACACCCGTTCCCTCCCCCTTGCGCCCTTGGCGGACAGGGCCTCAGGGGAAGCGAGTTGGGTGAGGATTGCACTTGCCATCGAGTCGGTGTCGCCCATCTGGAAGAGTGTTCCCACCGACTCGTCAACCATTTCTGTCAGTGGGGCCATGTCGACTGTTGCGACCGGCGTTCCTGACGACATGGCCTCGAGTGGGATCAGACCTTGACCTTCGTAATACGATGGATAGACGACGAGTGTGGCTTTGCGGAATTGGCTTGCCAACTCGTCGAACGACATGCCGGAGTCTATACGAACCGACCCGTCGATACCGAGTTTCTTAGCCTGTTTTTCGAGGCGATTACGCAGGTTGCCGCGCCCGACGATGAGTAATTCTGTGTTCGGCGCGCGGGCGTGAACATCGGCGAAGGCGCGCAGCAGAGAGCCGTAGCCCTTGCGCGCGGCGAGCCGCCCAACGGCGAGAAGTGTCTGAGTTTCGGCCGTGGATGAGTCAGATTCGCCAGTTGCTTCAGCGGGGTGGAACATCTCTGTGTCAACACCCCAGTGGATGACTTCGCAATCCCAATCGCTTGCAGGATAATATCGTGCCTCGAAGTCTGCTTTCGTTGCCTCAGAATTAGCCACGCAGACGTCCGAGCCACGCACCGCGGCTCGCTCGTATTTCGCATAGTGTCCGGCGGTCAGCAGAATCGCAACATCATTCGGATTGGCCCAGACCGCCGCTTCCTTGTGAGCAGCAGCCACCCGCAGTCCATCGCGCTCGCCGAGCCATGAGCCATGTAGTGAAGATACGACGGGAGCAATTTCGGCTCGGACGGTGGCGAATTGTTTTGCAGACCAGGATATCATCGGACAGTGAAGATGGACGATGTCGACGGGGTCGTTAGCGTGTAATCGCCGCAATTCAGCAAGGGCATTCTTGCCGTAAGATCTTGTGAAAGCCATGGGGAAATAGAGCCACGAAACCTCACGTACGGTAACTCCATTCTGCACCGGAGCCGCCGCCTCACCAGAGCGTGTGATGACGGAAACTCGATGGCCGAGCTTGACCAGAGCCGCTGAAAGATGGAATACAGTCGAGCCCATTCCGCCCCATCGGGGTGGATATTCAGCCGACAGCATTGCGATGTGCAGTCCCATCTCTACCGACCACCGCTCGTCGGTTGCTCATTTCAATCGAATGGACTCAGGTCGAGGATGATGCTGAATCATGCCGAGTCCGGACGCCAGCATAATTCATAGCGGTTGGTCAGGTCGCCGGACTCGATTCCAATGGCTGAAACGCTGCCAGTTCACGTGACTGTGGTCATTCCGACTCGAAATGAAGAAGCTGCTATCGTCCAAACGATTCGCTCAGTTCCTAATGATGGTTGGTGCGAAACGCTGGACTTCCTCATCATCGATGGAAACTCGACCGACCGCACTCGCGAATTGGCTGAGCAAGAAGGCGCAACCGTTTATCTCGAGCCGCGCAAGGGCTACGGACGCGCTTACAAAACCGGATTCGCGATGGCGCCCGGCGAGATCATCATCACCATGGATGCAGATTGCACTTACCCTGGAGAAGAAGTTCCGGCTCTAGTCAAGAAACTCCTCGATGAAGACCTTCAGTGGATAACCTGCGACCGCCTTCGCCGTGCAGAAGAGGGCTCAATGCCAGGAATTCACGGTTTTGGTAATTGGGTTCTGAGCACTACTGCGAGCCTGCTCTACTGGTATGGCGTGCACGATTCACAGAGTGGGATGTGGGTTTTCCACAAGTCGATTTTCGAGGACGAGCGCGTTCGACCGAAGCACGATGGTATGCCGCTCTCACAAGAATTCAAGATACGCGCTCGACGCTACTTGGGCAAAAAGAAGACTACTGAAGTCAGCGTTCCTTACCGACCGAGAGTTGGAGAGGCTGAGATCAACACTTGGGGAGACGGCCTGCTCAACCTGCGCTTCCTCTTCACCCACAGGCTCGGTCTAACCCGCCAACTTACCCCCTGGGGACCCGAGTAATCCCAACTCAATGGGTACCCTCTGTATCGATGGTTGTGCAATGGGCTTCCCTCTGTATCTATGTCGGGAATAGCCTCAATTAGTCCGGTGAATGCGTCGCGCCATGGAAGATGCTCCATTTGAAGATGAAACAATCCCCGACGACGATGAGAAGCGGATGATGTTCATCGGCATCGGCGCAGTCGGCATCATTCTGGGCATCTTTCTCTCTGCCATATGGGGCGGATTTGGCGTCGTGGATGAATTCAGGTCCCAGGATTGGACAGAGACAGACGTCCTCTCGGTCGAACAGGATCTTGAAGCAGACGAGTACTCATACGTCTTCTTCTTCCATTATGAGGTAGATGGTGAGCAATACAACTCGTCTCACGAATGCCAGTACGTGATTTCCCAATCAGCATCTGGTCAGAATGACGCGCACGATTTGTTTCCATGGAATACACAATGCTTGACCGGATCTCAGGATTACCTAGACATGGAATCCATCGCCTACAATCCTGATGACCCTTCGGAGATTGATGTCTATCCGGGTTTCACCTGGCTGGCGATGATGTACATCCACGGCCCCTCACTCACTCCACTCGTACTGTCCTTCATTGGGTACGTCGCCCTGATGAGAGGACTGAAAGGCCCCGAATATGGCCTATGGGGGAGGGTCAGGGATTCATTTGACGGCATTTTCGATGGACAGAAGTAGGCCAACTGGCTTCTCTGTCTGGGAATCCATTGAATGCATCTTGTTGGAAGCATCAACATATCACAATCGGATGTGTTGAGAGGGTTCATCCGATTACCCATCCAACTTTGAAAACCTGCTTGAAGGGGATGCAGTGGGTCTGTCGGAACGCTAGCCATAGGATCAGGGGTAATCGGATGGGGAGCCGTTGCGATTATACTATCAATACGAAGAAAGCCGAAAACATATGTTCCCGGCTCTACTATTCAGGTTGAACCAGAAATTATGGCCAACATGGAGAGAGGATATATTGAATGGCTATGAGCCGGTTATTGATATCGGTCAACGTAAGAGGGATGAACTTGGCCGGGATATTCCAATCATCGCCTTAGGAACTGAGGGCTTGGGATTCGTAGCTATTGGAAAAACCGTTTCTGAGGTGGAAGATCGCGACGACCCCCAATGGGAAGATGTGCCATTAGGAGACCAGGAAAAATTCCGTCAGATCAGACCGAGAATTCGCGCCAGCTTTGAACTTGTGAACCCGAATTCAGATTTTCTAGAAAATGAGATGATTTCATTGTTGATTAATCGACGACAAACATTGACCCCTATCTCATTGGATGAGTACGAGGAATTTGCAGGATTAGTGGGCTTGTAGTGGGTTATTTCAGTGGCTACCCTACCTACTACCAGTGATGGATAGGGGGCCCCTTGCAACCTACCATTCAAGCATGGCACCCCCTTCCGCAATCGTGGCCAAGGACGACACTAGCACGATGTTCAAACTCGGGGCATTCGACGGTTCAAGCCCACGATCTCTCGTGCTGCAAGGCTTGGGCTTGGTCGTAGTGGCTGCAGTATTGTGGTGGTATGCCTATCCATGATCCGTGAATGCCTCGAAGACGATTTTGAAGCGATCTACGAGATCATCAACGACGCCGCACAAGCTTATCGGGGAATCATCCCATCCGACCGTTGGCACGACCCGTACATGCCTCGAAAAGAACTCCTGGAGGAGATATCGTCCGGCGTCGTTTTCCTGGGTTATGAAAAAGAGGGGGAGTTGGTCGGGGTGATGGGGACACAAGACGTTCAGGACGTGACGCTGATCCGCCATGCCTACGTGCGCACCGCGCATCGCAGCCAGGGCATCGGCGGGGAGCTTTTGGGCCAGATTATGGACGGGGCAACCCGTCCGGTCTTGATAGGCACCTGGGCCGCTGCGTTCTGGGCGATCCGTTTCTACGAACGCCACGGTTTCACAGTGGTCTCACCGGCGGAGAAGGAACGGCTGCTGCGGAAGTATTGGAGCCTGCCAGACCGTCAGATTGTGACGTCCGTGGTGCTGGCCGCCTAGTGATTCAGACCCAACGTGCACCCTATCATCTGGATATGACTCATTCATACCGATTGACAGAGGGCTGAATCATTCGCTAGCGTCTAGTTCGTCCCATATAGATCAAACAAATATTAGCAGTTGAGGATAGATATTTAAAAAAAAACAGTTGCCTGAAATCATGGTGTTCGAATGCAATATAGAAGCGAGAGGTAAGGCATATCGCCTCAAGCTCGGAATCATGGGAGTCGTAGTTGGGTCGGTATTGGCGGCAGTCTTCTACTTTGCAGGAATCGATTGGGGTGTTCTATGGTTAATTCCTATGGCAATCATAGGCGGAGGAGCATTTTCTATTTTCGAAGGTCGGGCTGGGTGGTGCGTTGTACGAGCAATGGGATTCCGGACTTCTCTGTGAGAGAAATCAGATACTCCTCCACATGCCCAGAGAGTCCCTCAGTCCGGACTCAAGATCTTCGTGCACAAAGTCGTAACCCGCCTTCTGCAGTCGGATGGGCAGGACCCTCTGACTTTCCAGAGTCAGTTTCTCACCCATCTCGCCGAATATCATCCTGATTACCAATCCTGGTAGGGGGACAAAAGCCGGTCGTCTCAGAACCCTTCCCAGAGTCCTCGCAAAATTCTTCTGTCTCTCTGGATTAGGAGCTGTGACATTGTAGGCCCCACTTGAGTCTCCGTTCATCACGAGGTGGTGAATAGCGTAAATCTGGTCGTCGAGAGATACCCATGACATCCACTGTTTGCCACCCCCCATCGGTCCACCCGCACCGAGCTTGAATGGCAGCAGCATCTTACCGAGGGCTCCGCCGGTCGCTGTCAGCACTATGCCAGTGCGTAGGTAGACTGTTCGGATTCCAGCATCTTCGACAGCCTCTGCAGCAGCCTCCCATTCGGTACAGACGTCTGGGAGAAAACCCTCGCCCGACGTACTCTTCTCTGTGAGCTCCTCGTCTCCACGATTGCCGTACCAGCCGATAGCGCTGGCGAGTACGAACACCTCGGGCTTATTCTCCAGAGATGCGATTGTTTTCGAGAGTAGAGTCGTGCTGTTGACCCGTGTGTCGCGAATCGCCTGCTTACGCCGCTTACTCCATCGCTTATCTCCGATACCGACCCCACCAAGGTGGATAATCACATCGAAACCCTCGATTATACTCGAATCCAAATGGCCTTTATCCGGATTCCAACTAATTTCGTTCGCCCCCTCCTCGGCCTGTCGGCGCACCAATTTCCAAACCTCATGTCCACCGGTATCTAGGAAAGCAACCAGTTGCGTTCCTATCATGCCTGATGAGCCTGCCACCAGTATTCGCTTTCGAGGCAGATGAGAAAATTTAGCATGCCGCCCAAGGTCACGCTGTAGTCGCAGTTCGCGTGCCTTGAACATCCTAGATATGCGACCCCTGACGAGCATTCCACCCAGAACTGTGTCAGCCAAGTTTCCAAGTGGGCCGAATGGGACTTGATAGGTCACATCATCGACGACAGTCGTGGTGCCGTTCGAATGCGTAAGATTGTGGTTGTGATTCCATGACCAGAATGGCCCCTTGACCATCGTATCCGCGAAGTGATGGGGTGGCTCATAGGCCGTGTGCTCGGCTATCCAAGTCATCTTAACAGGGCCCATAGGGAATCTGAATACTCTCTGGGATCCGACTTCAAGAGTCTCGTCCGCCCTGACCTCCTCAGCGACCTCCCAAGGAGGCATCAGGCGTCTGAATGAACCCTCATGCTCAAACCAAGCGAAGGTTGAATCGATATCTGCATCGACTGTGGTTGTGTGTTCATACTTGTACAATTAATCACCTCGGTTTCTACTTGGGTACCCACTGATTCACCCGTGCTTGGAGGGCCAAACGATCTTCAGAGCCAAAATGCATCCGACAACCATGGCAGGATTCCATTCCATGGCCGCCGGTAGGGATGACACCCTTGAACGGCGCGTATCAAGAGAAGGTCCGTTTTCACTATATCCTGTGGGCAGGAATATTACCTGCTTGGCTGGTTTTCACCTTTAGCACTCCCTCGAGTGAGAACCTAGCCAGATAGTTGTTGAAACTCTCCTCGAGGTCCGGTTCATTCCAAAGTATCCACCGCGATAGGGCGCCCGCTGTTGTGAAGTCTTCCCAATCCTCTTTCCTGTGCCTTGTGAGGTACTTCCCCCTCCGCTCTGGGTTCTTGTGGATGGTGTAGTCAGAATAGCCATTGGCGCCGAAGTGTGTTGTCTTTTGCTTCCCGTTAGGGAATTGGAACTTCGCAACCAGTTTCTTGTCCTTCTTGCCACTCTTACCAATCTCGACTTCAATCATCATTCTACGCCTCTAGACCCCGATCAATTGTGGTCCATCGAGAATGCCTAGATGGTTGAGGCCATGATGATTTCCTACTCTCTGTCAGATTCTGAATCACCCACTGATTCGACTATGTTTCGGCCTGAATCATTGGATACCGTTTGATTCATGGGCTTGTCTGAGAACATAAAGTAGCGGAACACCTCCCGTCCTACGTGGAAACTGGGCTGCATGGCAAGGTTGTGCTCGTCACCGGCGGTGCTGGTGGCATAGGTCAGGCCATCTGCAGAGCATTCGCCGCTGAGGGCGCGCGCGTAGTCGTGCATCATCATTCCTCGGCTGCTGCGGCTGTATCGCTGGCCGAGGAAATCGATGGAATAGCCATCCGTGCGGATCTGCGCGATGCCAAGGAAGCGCAATCGATGGTTCGAAGCATCGTCTCTGACTCCGGAGCACTCGATGTCTGCATTGCCAATGCCGGCCACTATCCCACACCGTCCACGCCCTTTTGGGAGATTGACGCTGAGCGCTGGGCCGCCACCATGGACTCCAATCTGGGGGTGACGGTAACCACTGCTCGCGCCTTCCTTGGTCATGCCGCAGAGGTCGGGAGAGGATCGATGGTTCTGATTGGCTCGACCGCAGGTATCTACGGTGAATCCGGACATGCTGATTACGCTGCGGCGAAGGGCGCCATCACATCAGGTCTGCTGATGTCACTGAAGAACGACGTCTCGCAAATCGGCGGTGTCCGTGTCAATGCGGTCGCGCCAGGATGGACAGTCACGCCAAAGAAGATTGAACATGGCGTCGACGAGGAGCTAGTCGAGCGTGCAACTGCGACGATGGCGCTGAAGAAGCTCGCGACCCCTGAGGATGTGGCTAAGGCTGTGGTCATGCTAGCTTCAGACGAGATATCTGGACACATCACGGGTCAGGTAATCGAGGTCGCAGGCGGAATGGAAGGACGTTTGATTCCCTGAATCAAAGGGTACCCTGTACACTAGGGGTAGTTGATTGGGAGTAGGGGGTAACCCTAGTGACCACGGGTGATTGAATGGGGGCCCATAGATTCGTCACTGGGTCTATTGCCCCCCTCGAGGCGCTGGGGGGTGAGCCGGCTTGACCTCAGCGCACTCTGACCATCGACTGGTTCAACCTACCATCTGGACCTGTGACGACGCCGCCGACCGGTCGCCATCCAAGTCTGATGGCGTCGTTGACCTGAGCGTCCAACACGGCCACCAGCTCCACGCTGTCCTCTATCACCCCTTGGCCCCCGTCTTCGCGGGTTCCCGCAGTCACCGTCTTGTATTCCATCAAGCCGCGCACTCTCTGTTGGTTGAAGGAGGCATCGCATGAGCGAGGCTCTGTTGCATTCCCACCGAGTGACTGCTCGGTAGTGGATTCCCTAGCGATGCAACACCCGTCGTTTCAAAGTGGGGGTCCATCCAATGGTGCCGGGTGAATATTCATCTATACTGAAACTATCCGAAGTGTATGCACAAGGTACCAAAGCTGGCTCTTGGCCTTGGTGGAATTCTCTTTGTTCTCGGCTGGGTGGCCGTGGCGGGTGGGGGTTTGATGATGGATTTGGATACCCCTCCCTCGAGTGAGGATTGGAGTGGTACATTGATGTTTGAAGACTCTACTCCAACTACTTTTGAAGGCGAGTTCAAGTGGGGTGCGACGACTTACTACGTATTTGTTCAGGATGGTTCAAACGTTACGATTGAGATTCTCAACAGTGATGCTGATGATATTTTCTGGCCTTGTGAATTAGATGACGAATGTGATGAGTTCGATGTTGATGGGCACATCAATGGCTACCATTACATCGGTGAATTGGATTTCGAAGAGGAAGGCACAGGCATATACAATCCATTTACAAAGAGTGGCACATATGAGATTAGTTTCACTGAAGAGAATGGTGAAACTGTCAATGTTATGATTCGTGAAGATACAAGTTTCGAAGGATTCATTGCCGTTTTCGGCGGAGTTATCAGTTGCTTTGCTGGTATCATTATCCTCATCATTGGCAGCATTTTGTCAAAAGTGATGAAAGAGAATCCAAAAGTGGAACTCACATCAACTGTGAACGATGAATCAGATGACTGAATTTAGAGAGCCAACTAATCGATTCGGATAGATACAATGGGTACCCATTGAGTCAGGATGACTTACGATTGGAAGTATGGCAAAAACAGCTCACCAAATGGTCATCGACCATGCCAGCAGCTTGCATCAATGCATAGCAGGTAGTCGGTCCAACAAAACTGAATCCTAATTTTTTGAGAGCCTTGCTCATCTCGGTACTGGCCTCGGTAGTAGCAACGATATCCTCCATTGATTGCCGCTGATTGATAATCGGTTCACCACCGACAAAACTCCACATGAATTCACTGAACGCATCCTCATCCTCACCAAAATGTTCGACAAATGCCTTCGCATTCTTGATCGCGGAGCGAATCTTAGCACCATTTCGAATGATACCGGCATCACCCATCAGCCTCTCTACATCCGCCTCATCGTAGGCGGCGACTTCGGCTGGGTCGAAGCCATCGAAAAGTCGCCGATAATTTTCGCGTTTCTTGAGAATGGTGATCCAGGATAGTCCCGCTTGCGCGCCCTCAAGAATAATTTTTTCGAACAAGCGCCGCCCATCGCGGTTTGGCCTACCCCATTCTTCATCATGATAAGCGATGTACAGAGGGTCTTTTGTCGACCATGAGCATCGGTAAAAATCCTCCATCAATTCACCTAGTTTGGTCAGGGGTCTTGGTCATTTCCGGACTTTTTCTCAGCCGGCTCCAACTCATGAAATCAAACTGTAAAATCAATAGAATTGCCGACTCAGTCAGATTTCGTCGCGCCCGTGTGAGGGCGACTTCCTCAGGGCGGGTCGGCCGACCCTGTCAGACATCGTCGGGCGAGTCGTCGTTGAATTCTTCGTCTAAATCGCGCGGATTGAAAGTCGACCATGATTCGATCATCTCGAGATCCCGCCGAATCGCCTCACTGCGTTGCTTGTGATGGGCCATTCCCACGAGCACCAGAATAACCAGCAAGCCGATGAAGTAAGGCATGCCACTGCCGGCCAACCAAGCGAGGATATTCGTCGTCTGCGGTTTGTTGATCGAGATTGTTTCCGTCAGCGATGGACTGACCAATTCGCCATCGATGGCCCAGACTTCGACCCGCACCCAATTGCCCTCAGAGACCAGCCAAACGCCCCGATAACTCCACACTCCGTCGCCCGCTTGCGCATCGCCCTCAAGGCCGTCGTCGTGGAATGCGAGATTGAGTATCTCGCCGCCGGCGGTCATCTCTCCGAGTACGCTCTGGGTCGTACCGTCGGCGTCGTCGAGCCGAATCGTGACCGTGACTGAAGTCGGCTCGTCAGCATCGATTGATCTCGGGTGTACTTGCAGTTCGGTGAGGACGGGGGAGGAGGAACCGATTGTGAGGTTGATCGAGGCTGTCGAGGAGGCTCCGCGGGAGTCTTTGACGAGAAGGTCTATGCGGATGGCTCCGGGTGCGAATTGGACCTCGATGATGTCCCTGTCGCCGAGCAGCGTGCCTGTCGAAGTGGTCCATTGGAAGAGCACGATATCGTCGTCATAATCGTAGGACTGCGAGGCATCGAGGGTCAGTTGCGTGCCAGGTGGGATATACTGACCGTCGAGTAGAGTCGTAATCACTGCGACCGGTGCTGTCTCCATCACGTAGAGCATCTGAGTGTGGGTTCTGACGCGCTCGGTCGAGTCGCGCAATACGAAGGTGAGCTCATGCGCGCCGGCTGGAATGTAATCGTTGTACCAATACTCGTTCGTCTTGGCTTCGAGGATCGGCTCTAACATGAGGTTTGAGGTGACTGTGACGGTGAATGAGTCGCCGTCGGGGTCGAATGAGCGGCGGAAGTCGAAGAGTACGGGCAGGTTCGAGAAGACTTCGACGTCAGGCATCGGCGAGTCGAGGATGAGGATTGGTGCTGCCTCCTCGACTCGCACGGTTATCTCTGCTGAGACGATCGCGCCTGAGCCGTCGTCGACGGTGAGGGTGATGGTGTGATGTCCTTTCGGCAGGCGCGAATCGACGACCCAACCGCTGGCGAATGGTTCACTCAATCTGTCCGAAGACCAGATGACGCTGACGAGGTCAGTGCTGGTTGAGGTCGTTGGGTTGCAGACAAAGCCACTGCCATTGTCGGGCAGACTGTCGCAGGCCAGATCCCAATCGCCTGAGCCTGTCGAATCGAAGCGGATGAGCGTGCCCGAATCGGTCAGGATGCCGTCCGCGGGCAGGGCGATTACTGCGACGGGAGCAGAGTTGTTGACACTCACGAGAGTGCTGGTCGAAGTCCAGGTATCGGTGTGTACGGAGCGTTCATCGCTCGCGTACATGGTGATGCTGTGAATGCCCTCAGAGAGCCAGCCTTGCCACTCCACCGTATCGGCAGGTGTGGTTCCCTCGCCGAGCAGGCCGTCTCGGTCACTCCAGAACTCGTAGCGGACTTCATCGCCCTCCGGGTCGAAGACCATCGTGCCGTCGAGCCGGACCAGATGCGCTGAGGTCTGTCCGGCTCGCACCACATCGAATTGTGCGACGGGTACCTCATTGAACAGGCGCACCGAGAAACTCCAAGTGACATCGGGATTGTTGCCGTCCGAGAGGTGGACTGTGAGCGTGAACTGGGTAGGAGCATTAGGGAATCCAATGTCAAAAATCATCCCACAACCCTCGTCGGTCGGCGTTGAGAACCCATAACTCGTCTCGATCCAGCAGGTCAGCGGGTCATTCTCTGGGTCGTTCGTTCCGTCGAGGTCAATGGTCGCATTCGCCGTTCTGCCAAGATGCATTATCCCCCAAGACGAGATGCTCGGCCAAGTCGAAACCGAGAGTCGAGGAGGCTGATTGAACAGCTCGATGGTCCGAGTCTCGGATACGCACTGTCCCTCATCGTCACAGACCTCCAGAGTGATCTCGTGCTCACCATCAGCCAAGCAGCCTTCGCGCGATGTCCCAGCCTCGTTGGCCAAGAAGACTGAGCCATTGTCACTAGAACCCTGCAGACAATCGAGCCCGTCGGCCACATCGCTCGTCCAAGAGTAAGTCAGCGGATCGTCGTCCAGATCCCACGAAGCCGCCGCATCGAAAAGAACCTCGGAGCCACTCGGATATTCCGCCTCATCCTCTGGCGAATTCCAGATTATGAACGGCGGCTGATTGGGCAGATCCAACCTGCAATTCACCATCCTGTCCTGGTCCAGAACCACAGCCGCCGAGTCATTATGCACACCGACATAATCACAGCCGACATTCACAGTGTTGAGGCCTGACCACCCCGTAGAGGGCATCCAGCGGTTGCCGATGAAAGGCCCGAAGGTGTCGATTCCGGAGTAGGGCAGAGTGCCGTTGAGTGGCGATTCGTAAGCCGAGAAGGAGAGGTTCGCCAGCGCGTATGGAATGTGATGCGCCAATTGATTCACGGCGTGAACCTCGACGAACCACATCACGTCGAGGATGTTGTCGAGGCCGTCATAAGTCGGGTCGGCCATCGCACCCGATGAGATCCAGCGCAGATGGCTATTGCCTTCCATCATGAACGAGGTCTCGTGCGCGCTGCCGGGAATGAAGCCTGAATCGGTGAAATTGACGAAACTCGATTCGACCGTCGGTGGCGAGCCAGTGCTGCACGACAAGCCGACATTCGTTGCCAGCAACTCGTGGTGGTCCACTAAGTCCAGACAAGTCCCCCCATTGCCCGAGATGATGCTGTCAACGAGGTGCGAGGTGATGGTCTCGCCTGCTTTCCAGTAGACTCCGCCGTTGTTTCCAGACAGATCGAGGCCATTCACAAGAGCATTGACCTCATCCATCTCAATCGCGTAACCGCTCGAATTCATATTGACGCGGACATCGTCGAGGATGACGAAACCGTCTCGCGTCAGGCCGTTGTTATCGATGTCGATTCCCGGCCCACTCAGAGGGTCGTGCACCTCGATGGCGCGAAGTTGCAGATCGATGCTGTCGCGCACGACGATGCCGTGTTGGTCACCGACCGAGGTGCAGGTGAAGCAGGTGACATTCTTGCCACCGCTCATCAGATCGTTGGCCTCGTCGAAGTAGAAGCCCGCACCGGACTCAGGGAAACTGGTACCGATGCCGTTTCTGTAGGTCACGACATATTGCAATTCGACATTGCTCGAATCGCGAACAGAGACGCCATGCCGAGCATTGTCGTGGCTGACGAGAATTGTGATGTCAGGATGGAATTCGCGGAAGTCGACGCCGCTCGCGCCGTTGTCGAAAACCTGCCAATCCTGACCGATCGCTCCCCCCTTCCAGAGCAGAACGCCCGGTCCTGTCGAGTTGCTGACGATGAGGTCGTTGATGACCGGAGCCCAGTTGACGCTGCGCATGAAAAGACCGGCTCGATCGTTGATCGGAGAGGCCGCCGTCGTGCGTCCGTTGCCGTCCAGAGTGAGTCCGTTGATGATTGTCGATGAGCCGATCATATAGGCCTTGAAGCCGACGACCGGATTGTCCTCGATGAGTGCGTTGTCGATAATCACACCACTGGTATTGACCTCAAATGCCGCCACCCCCAAACCCGGGGTCTTGGCGTCCGCGCCACCTGTGCCGCGCACTTCCAGATCGTTGAAGACCGCGTGCGCGGGAATGTTGGAGAATTGGCTGTGATTGTATTGCTCGACCATCACGCCGCGATACATGCTGTTCGCAACGACCGCCCGCACGAAGGTCGGTCGGGTCGTCCAACCGGTCGTGATGTGTCTCACGAAGATGCCATTGTCGCAGCGGTCGATGTCTATGTCAGTGATGAGCGGACGCGAGTCCTCAATCCAGATTCCGGTGGCGACCGCGAGAGTCGCACCGGTGATATTGGTGATTTCGAGGTTGGAGATCATCCCGCCCGAGTTGCCCCAGTAATTGAGAGCGCGCGTGATGAGGCCATTGGCGACGAGGCCGTCGACGATAGGTGCCGAGTAGGCGCCGACCGAGAGTCCGATACCGTATCGCCAACTAGTCGAGGCGCCGTGCAGATCCTGCCCGCCACCCTCGATTCTGAGGTTGTAAATTCGTGGTGTCGCACCATCGAACAAATCGACTGCGACCCTGTCAGCATTGATCACCTTGACATTTGTCAGCACAGGATCGCTGCCGTAAATCGTCACTCCCCACTCCGCATCCTCGACGCTCAGATTGTCGATGGTCGAGCCCAAGCCCTGGCTTGATTGGTTGAAGATGATGCCATCGTGCTTGCCCAGAATAGACTCCAGAACGACTGGGCTCAAAGCTGTCCCCTGAATGCTCAGACGGCCATCGACTGTCAGGTCCTTGTCATTGCCGAGTTGGATCGTCGTGCCGGCCTGGACAATCAGAATATCCTGAATGCCAACAGTGTATCCATCCTGCAGCACCACAGTCCCGGACCAGACAGTCGTCGAGCGTGTGGTGGAGGTGGAAGCGGTTGCGGCAAGTGGCATCAGCGAAGCGAGCAGGAGCAGGAAAACAAGACTCAGCGCGCGTCTCGACTCAGCCTTCTGCGAGCCCTTCGAGTCACTCGTCAGCCTCACCTGCATGTGCCTACCGGCCCTCTCTCGCCGTTGTATTGTTTCCCCTCCTGTGGATGTGCTGAGCATCGCTATCGCAGGCCTCATAAACGAGAAGTCAGGCACGGCCCCTCAGAGGAGTCAGAAATGAGCACAGCCTTCGTTCTAATCAAGACGCGTCCGCAGATGGAAGCGGTAGTTTTCCGGGCTTTGCTCGCACTCGATAATGTCGTCGAAACGCACGTCGTCTATGGCGAATATGACCTTGCCGCGCGCATCGATTTTTCTGACGACAAAGAGATGTCGCGAATTCTCATCGGTGAATTCAGGTCGATTGAAGGAGTCGAGAAGACCGAGACTCTGATTGCCGCGGAGGTCTGAGACATGGCAACAGGATTCGTCCTCATCACCACCCAGGCAGGACAGGAAATCGCTGTCAGGGATGCTGTCGGGAAGATTGCGAATGTCACAGGTCAGTGGATCGTCTTCGGACTGCACGATCTCTTCGTCAAAGTCGAGGCTGAGGACGAAGCCGAATTGACTCGCTGCATCGTCAAGGATGTCCGCTCGATCCCAGGGATTGCAGAGACGCGAACTCTAATCGGCGCTGAAATCTGATTCCGTCTCCGATCGATTTAGAGCGAGCGCGTCAAGCGCTCGAGCAAATCGCTCGCTGCTCTGCTGCATTCTGCTATCTTGAAGCGACTTATCGCCTCGCGCCAGTGGGCGAGGCGCATAGATGGTTCGAGGACGCCTCGCCAGTACCAGCGTTGGGCGGCGAGGCGACGATGCGAAGCAAGGTCTGTGCGCAGGTCGGCGTTGGAGATTCTGGCGGCTGCTGCGGTGAGCCATCGTGGATGTTCGGGTGCGGTCGCTTCGAGGGTCGCGTGGATGGCTCTGATGCACTCGATCGGCTCAGTCGCTGATTCGATGAATTCGTGCGCGGCATCGACGGCGCCTGCTGCTTGAGCAGAAAGGCGCGCGCGCAGGTCGAGCAGGGCGAGCCGCGGATGCTGCTCGCCCATCGCTGCGACGAGGGATGAACGGGCGTTGGCTGCGGCTTCGACATCGCCAGCCTCGATGGCGATGGCGTGGCGCAGCAGGTCGAGCGCCAGCGCGGCTGGGCCTCGGTCGGAATCTGCCAGTCTGGAGATATCGATCGCCTCGACATCGGCCGCCTTCGAGTTGCTAGGCTCACCGGGAAGGCGGTCGTCGTGTCGCCGCACGAGGGCTGCGATCTGTTGGCGAACCGCTTCGGCCGCAGGCAGGTCCTGCAATGCCTCTTTCTCGAGTTCCTCAGCCTTGGCCGTCTGGCCGGATAGGCGCGCCAGCCGCGCTTCGCGGACCAGTCGTTGTGGGCTGCTGTCGACCTCTTCGAGATGGCCGCTGGCGATCAATTGCTCGCCACGCTCCAAGGCGAGGTCGACAGCGGCGAGACGCAGCGAAGCATCATCGCTGCGCTCGACGGCCTCCTCGATGATGACCGCAGCGGCCGCGCTATCGGCGCGGGCGATGATTGCTAGGCTCTCAGTGAGCCACTTAGCGTCGGTCTCAAGACCAGAATTGAGTCGATGGTGAACTTCGATTCGACGCGCCCGAGCGCCCTCTCGCGAAGCCCAGAATTCAGCTGAGCGCGAGTGCACCTCGCGCGTCGCGTCATCGCTGAGCGCGGCCCGGTGGACATTACGGATCAGGTGGTGCGGCTCAACCAGAGTATCTGCCCAACGCAACACCGCCGAATCATCGAGTTCGGCGGTTCCACTGTCGTCTTCCAACTCGGAGACCTTCAGCGGTACCGGTGAGAGGCTCAGTTCGCCCAAGGTCCCGATGCCATCCTCGCTGAGTCGCGCGAGAACAGTGCTCTGGACATATTCCTGAACCGCCACTCCCTCCTCTGGCACAGCCTCGTCAGGGCTCCACAGACGAAGCGCGAGTGGATGCCCACCCAAGGCCTTCGCAACCTCCGTGGCCAACTCATTCGCGACATCCTCAGGCAATAATCCGACGGCATCGGCTGTCGCCAAACCCTCCAGTCGCAGCTCCTCGAATCCATTTGGCACGCCGAATGGACTCGGCGCGCGCGAGGCGACGAGCACGGCTGTAGCCGCCTTGGCGCCAGCCCTCACCAACTCAGAAACAGCCTCGACGTGGCGCGAATGCAATTCCTGCGCCTCGTCGATAACGAGCAATGTCTTGGCCCCACCTGCCGCAGCAGCGATGGCCGCAGGAGCGGCAGGAGAAGCACCATCAAGCCACATTCCACCGATGGATGACGCATCAGAATCAGCACCAGCGGTCGCCCATCGAACCCGCCAACCCAGTGACAGCAAGCCACCGGCGGCAGCCCGCGCGAGACTAGTCTTGCCAACCCCTGGAAGACCGCTCAACAACAGATGCTGTCCAGAGACGAGGAGCTCGACCATGTGATCCCGAACTTCGGCCCGACCACGAAGATGGATCGAGTCTGGCAATGGTCCGACAGAGCGCCCACGAGCCTCAGGGACAACCTCCTCGGAAGCCAGAGCCTCGGCCCTCTCGCGACCAAGAGCAGTCAGATGAACAATAGTTCGTCGACGCGAACCACCGCCCATCACATGAGCGGATCGCGTCTCAATCAACCCTGATGTCTGCAACTCCTTCAGTGGTGTGTGGATGGCGGAGCGGACGAGACCGAGGTGTTCGGCAAGGCCAGGCAAAGAGAGCGTGCGTGGGACGTCCCAAGACTTCTCCATCTCGGCGCCGAATTCGGCCAGACGGAGCAGAAGTCGCCGTTGCGTCTCGCCTAGCATGTACTGCGAGTGAGGCCATCAGTTCATGGGCGTTGACCTGCACCGAATCATCCCGATGCCAGTCGAATCCGCCTCTCTCGACCTTCCCGATAAGCCCGGAGTCTACCTTTTCCGGCGTGCTGACGGGCGTGTGCAATATGTCGGCAAAGCGACCGACCTGCGAGCGCGTGTTCGCTCCTATTTCGCCAAGAATCCGGACCGTAAGATGATTCCAGCGATGGTTGCCAATTCGGATGATATCGACTACATCGTGACTCGGAATCCCTCGGAAGCGTTGATACTCGAAAGGCAGTTGATTCGAAAGCATAAACCGCGTTATAATTCGCTGCTGAAAGACGACAAATCATTCCCCTTCATCGCCTTGACCTCGCACGAATACCCTCGACTGCTCTACACCCGACATCCTCCGGCGGACGCGAAACGTTGGGGTCCCTTTCCGGATGCTGGGGCTGCCAAACGCGTGATCCAGTTGCTGCGCCGGCAATTCGGAATCAGGGACTGTCCTGAGTTGCTGCCGAAGGGTTGCCTGGCGATGCACATCGGACTTTGCACTGGTCCGTGCATCGATGGGACTGGTTATGATGAACAGATTCGGGCTGCTTCTGCGGTCCTCGATGGTGATGCTGGGGTGCTTATCGAGGCGCTGCAAGAGGAGATGGACGACGCCTCGGCTGCGCAGAACTACGAGGAGGCTGCGAGGAAACGTGACATGATCGCGGCTGTTCAGACAACGATTGCGCAGCAGGTGATTCACAGTCGCTTCTACCAGGATTGCGATGCTGTCGGTTTCGCTGCGATGGCTGATATGGCTGTGGTCGTGATTCTGCACGCGAAAGAAGGTGTGATTCAGGGTCAAGTGAGTTATCCCTTGATTCATCGAGGCGACATCGTCGCCTCGGTTTCGTTGGTGCTTTCCGAGCATTATTCTCAGCGTCGACCGCCTCGCACTCTGCTGGTTCCAGCGCCTCTGGGCGAGTCGATGCAGGCTTGGTTCGGCGAGCGACGCGGCTCGCGCGTCGAGGTTCGAAATCCGCAGCGCGGTGAATTAGCAAAATTGCGGCGGATGGCTGATCAGAATGCTGAAATCCAAGTGACTCGAGAGTCGACGAGTCGTTCTGGCAGCCTCGAGCAGGCTGCTGCTGACGAGGCCGCCCGACTGCACAGCCTCGACTCATTGGATTATATCGTCTGCTTCGATATGGCGCAATTGCTGGGCGAGGAGCGAGTTGGGGCGAGCGTGGTGTTCCGCAACGGTCGACCGACGAAGAAGGAGTACCGGACCTACCGCGTCAAGAGTGAAGCCATGGATGACTTGCGAATGATGTCCGAAGTCGTCGAGCGTTGGCTCAAAAGACAGGATGAATGGCCCGACCTGTTGCTGCTCGACGGCGGCGAGGTCCACCTCTCACATGTCTGCGCCATGCTCGATGGGCATGGGCTCAGTGGCCGTTTTCCGGTCGCCGCGCTGGCCAAGAAAGAAGAAACTCTGTGGCGGCCTGATATCGAACCCAAAATCCTTGATCGGCGCAGTCGCGTACTGATTCATGCACGCGACGAAGCTCATCGATTCGTCAACGGCTACCACCGCAAACGGCGCAGCAAAGGTGGTCTCAAGAGTCCACTCGAAGACATCGAAGGTGTTGGAGCGAAGAAGATTCAATCGCTGCTTCGACACTTCGGTGGAATGAGGGGAATCGAACACGCCAACCAAGGTGAGTTGGCGGCGGCTCCAGGCATCGGAAAGTCGCTGGCGGCCCGAATCCACCAACATCTGCACGGCTGATCAAAGCAATTCTGACTGGTCGGCAGAATCAGTCTCGATGACGATTCGCTCATCCAATTCACCCATCTGAGCGGCGAATTCGAGTTCCAGCAATTGTTGCTCCAGCGTGCTCGCAGCGTCGCGTTTCTCAGCATTGCGCTGATCCCGTTTCCGCTTCCAGCGGCTGCCGGCTAAACCAATGAAGACGGCGAGTATGAAGAAGTAAGGAGCCAACTCGCCGAGAATCAAAGCGTAGGTCACTTCCACCTCCCAAGTGATCGTGTCTTTCTCCTTCCAGCACTCCACCCAGGAGTTGGCGGTAGGGCAGACGGGGGTCTGGTAACGAAGGACTTGGCGACCGTTTTCTTCGCTCAATTCGGCAAGGCCCAATCTGCTCTCGAAGGAGGTCAGGCGAATGGTGTCTGGGAGGTGGATCTCAAAGCGTGCCGAGGTTCTGATGGTGCCCCACGGCGTGTGCTCCATAATCGGCGGAACATAGGAACTGAACAGCCCATCCTCAAGTGTCACTCCGGTGTCAGAGAATTTCAATCCGAAGCGTTCGACGAGGCTCTCCAAGAGGCTCGTGCCGAGTGCTGCTGGGGTGATTCTGACGCCGAATTGGTTGTTTGTGAGTGAGAGTGTGAGACTTGATGTTTCGATTCGCGCTCCAAGGCGAATCGGGTTCGTATCGGTCAATTCCATGTCTGGAGGCATCTCGAAGGCTTCGATGTCCAAGACGAACGGAATCGCGCTGATATCAAAATGGGATGAGTAGCGTTGGTTGCCGACGATGACGTCCTGAGCGCCCATCTCCTCAAACTGCGAGAAAGAGTGCTCGACCTCTTCGGTGATGACCACTGAGAGGTCCTGCAGTCCTTGATTGGAGATTTCGAATTCGATCTTCTCGCCGGTCGACAGTGGCAGGATTGCTTTCTGGCTCGAGCCGGCGAGCAATCCGCCTTCCCGACGGTCTCCAATAGCGATGATGCGGCGAATCAGGTCCGCGGGAATCGGTTCAAGACTGAGGTGCTCCTCCTTCTCGACCAAGCCCAAGCGATACAATTCGAGGGTGATATCGGCTGAGAATTCGAGTTCGATAGCGGCACGAGTCTCGCGGATGGCGAAGCGCTTGATGTCGATTTCGACATCGAATGAGACGCAGGTCTTCTGATTCGAACCACAGATCAGATCTTCGCTCTCATCGCTGCAAACCGACGGATCGCCAATGCCGCCGCGACCGCTCTCGAGGCAGATCGCATGCTGCCAATCGAATGGCCGCGAGCCGGTGAAGCCGAAAATCTCGCGCGAACTGCCGCTCGAAGGTGCATCGAGAACGATCGTGTTCGGATCACCGATAGTGGAATCGACCCAATCGGGCAGATGCAGGACGATACGGATATCGGTCTGTGGGAAATCCGCCGGCAGCAGGTCCTGCAGCCAACCAGCGTCGGTCTGCATCTTGATCTCAAGGACACTCATCATCGCAGCGAGATCCTCGTCGTTGACGATCGACAGATCGATGGTCGAGATGTCTCCCTGCGCCCTCGCGATCAACTGCTGCACGACCTGGGTGATATGCATCGTCGAGGGCATCGAGGTGGTCTGCAGAACAACTGGATATTCGCCACTCATCGCACTACGCCCATCTACACAATAGCGGAATGGCAGATTCTCGTCGCAGGTCTCACCGCCGCGATGAGTGAACATCAGCCCGCCCAGCAGATCAGCAGGCGCAAAGGACGGGGGCTGGAAACCAACTTCAGCCCCGAGGGCTTGTGAGAAAGTGTGCGACAGAGCCTCGATGGGCACGGCATCGAGGATCTGTTCGATGTCGGAATCCAATTCTGTATCGAACATGCGGATTCCGTCAGCAGTCAAAAGTGGCATCGAAATCGACGATGAGCCAAGATCCACACCCCAATCGACGAGAGTATCACCCCACAGATGATGGATTTCGATGTCCAGATCGAAGCGCGTATTCATCCGATCACGCGCATCGACAACCAACTCCAGAGTCAATTCAGACCCCGAAACATCGCTCGATGAGCCAGTCGACGTGCCATCGTAATGAGTCAATTCGGTTCTGAGAAGCGAGGAGGCTGGCGCAGCGAGCGGGCTGCCTGCCAGATTATCGACGGCCATCGCTGAATATCTCTGACTGGTCGTCTGTCCCGCTGGCGTTCGTTGCAGAAGCAATCCAGGCGCTGCGACCGACGCGGCTTGGGCATAGAGCGGAGGGAGCATTCTGTATTCGATGAGCTGTCCTGCTTCGGCGATGGTGGTGAAATTCGATTCGACGTGCGCGCCCATTCTCAGGAGTCCTCGCATCATCCGATCGACATCGCCGGTATTCGGATCCATGCCGAGATTCGTCGGCTCGACTATCAGCGAAAGATGGGCTTTCAGACAGATCGGCGGATTGAACGGATCGTTGGCAACGCCATTGCTTTCATCGATTGAATCTGAGGTCGGATCATAGGAGCAGTGCACGTCTTCTCGGGTTGCGAAATCAATGTACGACAGTGGTTGGACCGGAGTCATTTCAGCGTCTGGGAAGTTCTCATCGACTATCGCTTGGATAATCTCCTCAATCTTCTCGACGAGCTTGTCCTCGACGGATTCGCCGTCAGACCTCGCCAGATCTCTGTAGTTCCTGATGTAGTCGGCCGGGATTCCCGATGAGGGGTTGGAGTCCCCTTCGAGGTCGAGGTCGAAGAGGTCGAGGGCGCCTCGCGGGAGTTCGTAGATGGCGAGGCTGATGACCATCTCGATGGCCTCGGCTGTTTCGATCTCCAGCTCGACCGTGCCTTCGACCCAGGTGCCGCTGCTGGGGCTTGAGTCGAGGGCTGAATCATAATCATCGCAGACACCGCTCGACGTCTCCCACGTCGAGCAGATGTCGTTGGCGACTTCGGCCTCTCCGGGGGGTGGTGCTGCGGCTGCTGATTGGCTCAGCAGCAGGAGGACGAGGACGACTGCCGCGCGGCGCATGCCGCGCGGATGTGCGGTCACCTACCATAAGTCTGAATCCGGAATGCGTCGGGTTGGGTACGATGCAGCGAGTAGACCCACACCACCGACTGGCCGAGGCTGTCGGCGCTCTACTTGAGGAGAGCGGCGCTTCCGTGCGCTTGCTGGAGGAGTTACCGCGCCGTTGGGAGCGCTTCGCAGATGTCGCTCTGCTGCCGCGAGATGCCTTCACGGGTGAGGCTTGGAGCGAGCACACTGGGGATGGACTCTGGGCTGCGGTCGCTGAAGCATTGGCGGTCGAGAGAGTCGGACGCTTGGGTGAGATTTCGGGTGAGCGGCGCGAGTCGGGTGTCGAGATGTTGCGCGGCGATGATGATTGGGTGGTTCGCCGTGAGAATGGCATCGATTATGGTTACAGATTCACCGAATGCATGTTCTCGGCTGGCAATGTCAACGAGCGTCGACGCATGGGCGAGGTTGGCCGCTCCGGCGAGACGGTCGTCGATCTGTTCTGTGGCATCGGTTACTACAGCCTGCCGATGCTGGTTGCTGGGCAGGTCGCGCATGTCCATGCCTGTGAGTGGAATCCGCAAGCCATAGAGGCGCTCGAATGGGGACTTGAAAAAAATGGCGTGGCCGATCGCTGCACCGTACACGCCGGCGATAATCGAGTCACTGCACCGCGATTGAAGGGTATTGCCGACCGGGTCATCCTCGGCTTGTTGCCGAGCGCAGAGGACGGTTATGGTCTGGCGTTCGATTGCCTCAAAGCAACTGCTGGCATGCTTCACGTTCACGGCGTCGCCCCCGCCAAAGACCACGATTCGTGGGTCGCCGAAACCCTCGCTGCGCTGCGGCGCATCGAGCATTCACGAGAAATTTCGGAGCTCGCCCGCTACCGCATCAAATCTTACGCGCCGCATTGGGATCACCTCGTCCTCGACCTCACCGTGCATCCCGCCTCATGATGGTGGGACTCTGCATCAGTCTCATGTGCGAGTGACGACTCGTCCCAACGTCGGAGGCTCGTCGATGAAGGTGCTCGCATTTGAGGATTCATTCAATCTCGCCGCCCTCCTAACCGAGGCCGGCGTCGATATGAGCGACATCGAATTCCGTCAACACTGGAACACGATGGATGCTCTCGACCGAATTAAGGAGTTCGAGCCCGATGTTCTTCTGCTCGATCACTGGATTCCCCCGACAAAGGGGCTCGACATACTTCGCCAACTACTCGAATTGAGCGCTGCAGGTCAGATTGCACGCCCGGTGACGATTCTCGCGATCAGCAGTTCTGATGAGGCCAACGAGGCCATGCTCTACTCTGGGGCTGACGGTGCGATTGCCAAATTCGCCCTCGCCGAACACGAGATCTGGGTGGAATAGATGGTCGCTGGATGGCTGCTAGATGCGGCGCGCACATACAATGCTCAATCACGCCTGAACCGCGACGCCTACACCGCGGTTCTGCTTATGCCAGTCCAGACCCTCGCCACTATCCTCGACTGGACCTTCCAATCCCTGCCTGACGAGATCCTCGTTGGCATGGATCCCGACCACGAGCGAGCCAACCCGAAAGACGTAGTCGAGGCCTATTCCGGCGCTGACCACACCAACGGTCTCTTCGCCGGCCAAGGTCAACTCCTCGGCCAGCCGCACCTCGTCAATCGCGGCGATTCCTATGAGGTCCACCACGTTCCAGAGGAATGGGTCGATGGCCTCTTCGCGGCCGACAGAGGCTCTCGAGGAGGCCGCTTCACGCATTGGCTCCACACCCATCCGAACGCTCCCGCTCTGCCCAGCGAAGCAGATGCGGATGCGGCGCAGTGGACTGAAGGTTGCGATATGATCCTCGGCGTTCGCTTCACCCCTGAAGGACATCTGCCATGGTTCGATGACATCGACGGTGTCCGCCGACCGCTGTCGGAATTGGATGATTCAACAGCCCTTGGCCGGGCCCGAACCGGCCACTTGATTCACGGACTCGAAATAATTGGTTTCCACCGCTCAGGCTTCGGTATCAACCTCGTCCTGACCGATGAATCAGGAAATGCGATCGAATAACGACGATATCGCAATCGAGTGGGATTTCGCTCTCGAAAAATCATTCATCGATGAAGAGATGCTCGCGATAGTAAACCAATTCTTCGATGCTGCCACGAATATCATCCAAAGCCCGATGACCAGAGGCTTTGCGCCATTTCGGGACATCGGGATACCAGCGTCCAGCCAATTCCTTGATGCTCGTCACATCGACGCTGCGATAATGGAAGAAGTCGTGCAATTCGGGCATGTATCGCCTCAGAAATCGCCGATCCTGCCCGATGGTATTGCCACATAATGGCGAGACACCTGCCTTGCAGTGCTCGCCCAGAAAGTCGAGGGTCGCCCGCTCAGCCTCGGCCATTCCGACCCCACCCTCGGAAATCCTCGCAATCAAGCCGTTAGCAGTATGATGGCTGACATTCCATTCATCCATCTTGGCCAATTCAGCCTCACCGACATCGATGGCAAGACTCGGCCCCTCAGCGACGATCGAAAGATCACCTTCGGTCACAATCGTCGCAATCTCAATGATCGTGTTCTCATCAGGGTCGAGCCCCGTCATCTCGAGATCAATCCAGACCAGCCGCTCCTCGACCATGACCCGACCCAGCGTCGTCCGGCCATAGCGATTACCCAATTCGAATGTGCAGGTGGAAGGGATTGCGATGTCGGTTCGTCCGGTCATGCGATTACCCATTTGAGGTGTGTTCGGGTGGGGTGGTGCTTCGGTCATAATCAAGTGCGTGCGGGTCTGCGCTGTAGGGGATGGGACAGCACGTCGGTTACTTGCAACTGCTTCGTGAGAACAGGAATTTTCGTCGCCTTTTCCTCGCAAACGAGATCTCCTTCATTGGGGACTGGTTCACCGTCATCGCCCTCTTCATTCTCGCTGGAGAGGCAACGGATGGCTCGCCTCTGGCGATAGCTGGTGTGATGGCTTCTCGCAGCTTCTCACTGGCCCTCGTGACTCCCTTCTCCGGAATGCTGGCTGACCGATACTCTCGCCGTGGCTTGATGATCGTGGCCAATGTTCTGTCGTTCTTGGTTCTCGTCGCGGTGCTGTGGTGGGGCCTTCTGGAGAGTCTGCCTTCGGTTTACGCACTGGCTGTGGTGATTGTCGCAGCGCGGGCAATGCATGACCCGGCTGAGTATGCCTATCTTCCGAACATCTGCAATGAAGATGAGTTGTTGACCGCCAATGCCCTCTTGTCTGGTGGCTGGTCTGTGGCTCTTGGGCTCGGTGCTGCTATCGGCGGCTTCACCATCTCAGTCTACGGCATCGAGACGGCCCTGTGGATCGACACCCTGACTTTCCTCGCCGCTGCTTTGATTCTCTACTCGCTGCCTTCCGGTGGTCCTGATATTTCGGAGCGGGAGCCTGGCACCCCGCGAGTCGTTCTGGGCGAGATGGTCGCAGGGTGGAAGCATATTCTTGCTACACCGCCAATCCGGCGCGTCGTCTTCGCTAAGGGTCTGTGGGCATCGGGTGGTGGAGCGCAAGTATTCCTGTTGATCATCATCAGCATGGAGGTTGGCTTCGGTGATGTCGCGGCTGGTATCGGTGTGTTATTCATGGCCCGCGGATTCGGTTCGGGATTCGGGCCGATAGCGGGTCGGCCATTGATGGAGAACATGACGCTGCGGCCCTATCTGCTCGGTATCGCAATCGCTGTCTGCGGTGCATTGTACATCGGCGTATCGATGGTTGCCTGGGGCGCAGCCATGCTTGCATTGGTATTCTTCAGCCATGCTGCAAGTGGCTTGAATTGGGTGTTGTCGACCACCCTCTTGCAGGAACGAACCACCGATGAATGGCGTGGTCGCGTGGCCGGTACGGACCACTTCGGCATCACTCTGATGATGGGATTGTCTGCCGCCGCAGGGGGTTGGATTCTCGAGAATGAGTTGATGGGAATGAGAGAATTGATTGCATTGACCGGATTGGTTCAGATAATTCTCGGATTGGGTTGGATAGTCTTGATCTCAGGTGAGGAGAAGCGAATGTTGGAGATTCAGACCCCGATCTGATTGTAGCTGATCAGAAAAGCCAGCCAGAGAGATGGGAAGGCTGACCTAAAGATGCTGAAAGCCATCTGTTTCTGGGTACTCACTTTCATCGGGAACAAGTTGTCCAACTGGGAATTAATCTGGTTGGTAGATGATTCGACCACCTGCTCGACCATCTTCACCCCAAAATCCCATGGTCCCTGAATCATCGCTCGAAGAATGGTAGAGATCTCCTCACCTAATTTTCCCAGGAATGGGAATATATTCTCCTCATCGAGTTTCAATTCGGCTTTCCTAGCAAAATCGCCAGCTATATTCAACCCTTGACGGACTTTCACTGCTTGCTCAAGCAGAATGATGCTGAAATCAGAACCGTCAAATTTGATTTGTTCAGGTATCAAATCGGACATTTTACCCATGAATTTCTCGACCAGCGTCAATAATTTGTGGAATGTAGTATTCATCACCAATGCATATTGGAATTCGACGATTATCCAGAAACCCAAGACCAAGGCGCCGATTGAGGCGACATCGGCGGGCATATTCGACCAAGTCAATCGATCTAATCCGAAATAGTAGAGTACGGGCAGAGAGATTAGGGCTGGCAGGAAAATCAACATGATTTGCTGGTTGACGAACTGCCTCAATCGAGGTATCTCCAATCTGTAAAGGAGTGAGATGGCTTTCTTTCGCTCGTTCGGGATTATCTGTTTGAATCTCTTGTATGGACCGATGAGGAGTAACAATCTGAAGATCAACGGAATCAGGATTACGACGAAAATGTAGTCGCGAAGAGATTCTGGTGGAAGAATAGGTAGCATCTCTGATAACAGTTGACCGAGATTCAATCCAAGCCCTCCACCGCTCGATTCGTTCTGGATGGTCGGACTCATTAACCCTCGCAATCAGGATTTGTTTGGGTTCACCGTTCACGTATGCGGGCCAGAGAGGGTCTCTGCTTGGATCATCGCTGTTCTCAGCAGGATGATGGCGATGAGAGTGCCGGTAAAGAAGGCGATTCCGATGTAGATGTGGGCATCGAACATCAGAGCGGCGATTCCGATTAGAGAGAGGTAGGAGACGGTCTGGCAGATCAGCGAGAGGCGTTCTAGCATCGCGTATTCAATGTCGTGAACTCTGGTGGATTCCTGAATATACGAATTAATCAGAAAGAATACTGCCTGGAATGGAAGTGCGGCAGCGAGTATCGAGAGACTGACTAAGGTCAACCTCTCGGGATTGGTAGTATCGAGTTCAAGCCCCCTGAAGAGCAGGTTACCTGTATTGATACCTATGATCGCAGCATGAATCGTCCATGCCTTGTCAGAAGGACCGCCATTCTGCGACGCTCTATCCGGAACCACGGAGGCATTCTGATTCGTGACACGATTGAAGGTTACTCTCGACGAGAGCGACTCCGACTCGATTCTCGGAGAGGCGAGGGGTCCTCCAGCCCCTTCCAGAATGGCACCGAGGCGAGCTCGCTCAAGGCATTTTCAGGGGAAATCCCCTCCGGGAATATCTGCTTCCAGGAGCGCCGTCGTCCAATCATTCTGAAAGACACCCTGAGGATCAAGCGTATTGCAGATGGTGCGGAAAGCATCGAATCGAGGATAGAGGGATGTCAGTTCGTCAGCCTCCAGCGGGCATACCTTTCCCCAGTGCGGGCGGGCATGGAACAGTCGTGACATGCTCCGGGCCATGAAGCTGGCGAACAGGTGGAAACCAGCACGACGTGCTGGCTTGGCATAGCTGATGAAACTGAGCGCGTACCAGTCCTGCCCGGAGCCGCTGGCCATCGAGATCAGGGTGTCATCGGGAAGCACCCTGCGAACGCAGATCGGGTAGTGGTGGAAGTACTGGTCGTGAAGCCCGGCCAGATCCTCTTGCATACCGAGTCCCTCGATTCGCTGTTGGTTGTCTGCGGACAACGTCGACTGCCTCCCGCCAGCGACCTCAATGGTTTCCTGGGCGAAGTCGAGCGCATCCGCCAACTGGTCTCGAGGCACGAACAACTCGATCTCGATGTGGCGGAAGGCCTCGTGCTTCATCACCAGCATGGACGAGGAGCGATCCGTAACCTTCCAGTTTCGAATCAGGAACGCCGGCACGATGTGACGAAAGGAAAAACGGATCGAGCGCCGGCTTCGCAGCACCCGTTCCATGAGCAGGATTTGCAGGTGCAAGGCGTAGTCCATCACCCCCAGCCAGTAGATTCGGTACAGCCTGGCGAGGCGGGACCGAGGCTGGTCGTCCTCACGCCGGTGCTGGATGAAGTAGGACCAACGCCATGGAATGAGGTAGAACTGCTGAAGCGGAAATGACGCTTCTGCATCAAGGACGTGCGACAGCCGACGAGTCTCGGTGAAATGCTCCTTCACATTGTACTGTTCACGGCAGTGGATCCTCACGCTCAGGATGATTCCGAGCGAACCCAACGAACAGCGAGCTGCCTGTAGCGGCTCGCCGGCGCTCAACTCATCGATCACCACCTTACCAGTGGAAGCATCGTAGCGTGCCAGCCTCACCCCCTCGACATAGTGGGACATACTGTGGCGCCCAGAACCGTGAGTGCCGGTGGAGATCGCCCCGGCGATGGTCTGTTCCGTGATCAGACCCAACGATTGCAAGGTGGCGTCATGGCGATTGAGCTCTTTGAGCAGTCGCTTGATCTGGCATCCGGCGCCAACCTCAGCAACTAGTTGGTCGCCTTCAGAATGGAGTTGAACAGCGTTTAATCGGCGCAGGTCCAGCAGCACATCGTCACTCAGGACTGCGTCACTCCAACTGTGCAATCTGCCGACGGCGCGAATGCGCTGGCCGCGGTGTCTGTCGAGAATCTGCAGGATTTCCTGCTCGTCGGCTGGCGTGTAGAACGCGGAGGGCTTGAGCACTTGGTTGCGGCCGAAATTCCTGCGTAGCACACTCTGAACCACGCACCTGCGACGAGCGGCTCTGTATTGAAATCCTCGACTTACTCATAGAGGTGAGAGAATCTAGCACGCGCTTTCGCCAACTTCGGAGCCACGACCATCTGACAATACGGATTCTGGGGATTGTTCGCGAAGTAGTCGTGGTGGTAGTCCTCGGCGATGAAGAATCTCGTCAAAGGACTGATTTCAGTGACGATGTCATCGACGAAATTCGCTTGCAGATACTCGATCACAGCCTCTGCGTCCGACCTCTGTTCCTCACTCTCGAAAAACACACAACTGCGGTACTGCGGACCTACGTCATTGCCTTGTCTGTTGAATTGTGTGGGGTCGTGGGCGGTGAAGAAGACCTCGAGGAGGATGCGGCGTGGGATGGTCTCGGGGTGGTAGGTGACGCGCACGACTTCGGCGTGGCCGGAGCGGCCTGAACAGACCTGTTCGTAGGTTGGATTCTCAATCTGGCCGCCAGTGTATCCCGGAATCACCTCGCTGACTCCACGCAGCCCCAGGAGAGCCCCTTCAATGCACCAGAAGCAGCCACCTCCGAGGACGATCGTCTCGCTCATCGGCTCACCGGAGGTACTGCCTCATCTTCGATGGTTCGGTTGAAAGAATTCTGATTTCAGCGCCGATAATTCGGCGCCTCGCGGGTGATTTCGACATCGTGCACGTGGCTTTCGGAAAGTCCTGCGTTGGTGATCTTGACGAAGTCGCAGTTCGATTGCATCGCGACGATGTCGCCGTTACCGGTGTAGCCCATGCTCGAGCGCAGCCCGCCGGTCAATTGGTGGATGACGTGCTCGACGGGACCACGCGCTGGAACCCGCCCCTCGATGCCTTCTGGAACGTACTTGCTGGTGTCGCCCTGCTCGGACTGGAAGTATCGGTCGTGAGCGCCCTGAGTCATGGCTCCGACCGAGCCCATGCCGCGGTAGACCTTGTACGAGCGCCCTTGGTAGAGAATCACTTCTCCGGGCGCCTCGTCGGTGCCGGCCAGAACACTGCCGACCATGACGCAGTCAGCACCGGCAGCGATCGCCTTGGCGATGTCGCCGCTGAACTTGATGCCGCCATCGGCAATGACCGGAATCCCCGCCTTTCTGCAGATTTCCACGACGTTCTGCACCGCCGTCAATTGCGGCACACCGACACCTGAGATGATGCGTGTGGTGCAGATCGAGCCCGGTCCGATTCCAACCTTGATTGCATCCGCACCGGCTGCAATCAGCGCTTCAGCAGCCGCACCGGTCGCGACATTGCCAGCGATGATCTGCGCATCGGAGCCAGCCAATTCTCGAATCTTAGCTACCGAATGGATCACTCCATGTGAATGTCCATGGGCTGTGTCGACAACAACGACGTCAGCCCCAGCCGCAAACAGAGCCAATGCCCGCTCGACTCCCTTCTCGCCGGTTCCGGTCGCTGCAGCGACGCGCAACTGACCGTGTTCATCCTTGCAGGAATTTGGATTATCCCGACTCTGCTCGATATCGCGCACAGTCATCATGCCCGTGCACTTGCCATCTTCGTCGACCACCAACAGCTTCTCAATGCGGTGTTTGTGGAGGAGTTTCTTAGCCTCCTCTGAGTCGACGTGGGGCGGTACGGTGACGAGTTCTGTGGTCATCATCTCGGAGACCAGCATGTCATCATCATCGACGAAACGAATATCGCGATTAGTGATTATTCCAACTAGATTATTCTCCGCATCGACAACAGGAAGTCCCGAAAAACCGTGCTTCTTCTTCAACTGCAACAACTCGCCGATCGTCGTCTCTGGGTTGACCATGACTGGGTTGAGAACCATGCCTGATTCGAAGCGCTTGACCATGCTCACCTTCTCGGCCTGCGCTTCGATACTCATGTTACGATGAATGACTCCGATTCCACCAGCTTGTGCCATGGCGATGGCCATGCGTGATTCTGTCACCGTGTCCATCGCCGCTGAGATGATTGGGATGTTGAGTGAAATCGTTGAAGTCAACTGCGTCTTCAAATCGACTTCGGCCGGAAGAACCGCCGATTCTGCTGGCAGCAGGAGCACGTCATCGAAGGTCAGCGCCTCGGGTATGCCGTCTCTCGCCATTAGAGATGGCCCATGCCGGCCGTTTATGAACGATTCGCGCGGGGCCCAGGAGGCCGTAGATGAGCACTTTCACCTCCTCCGATTCCTCCATCCCAACCGTTTGATTCAATAACCAAAGCGGGCCGCGGGCGGTCGGAGGAATCACATAATGACACGCACCGTCTTAGGCTGGCGTGAGTGGATCGGCTTGCCTGAACTCGAAGGCGGTACCACCATCGCGAAGATGGACACTGGCGCCTGGTCCAACACACTCCATGCCGAGGAGATTTCGCTTGCCGACAACGGCATGGAACAGGTCGTGCGATTCCGTCTGGCCAAGAACGGAAACTGGATCGAGTGCACGCTCCACGAGTGGCGTCGGGTGCGCGATACAGGTGGCCACGACACGCTGCGTCCAGTCATCCGCACGACCCTCAAGATCGCCGGCGAAGACCACGACATCGAGTTGTGTCTGCAAGACCGCTCGAGGATGAGTCATCGTCTCATACTCGGCCGTAAATTCCTTCGCGCATTCATCATCGACCCTTCGACTCAATGCCTCCACGCGAAGGAGTGCACCCATCCTCGAATCAGAACCCGGCTCGAATGATGGCCGTCACCGTGGCAACCTTCTTGCCATATCGCAGCCTCAGGAGTTCATGAGCGAATCGCCAAGCAGAGGATTGATTGTAGTCAACACAGAAGACATACCCGGCAAGACCATCGTCAGATCACTCGGCGTGGTAACGGGTTCGACCGTCCGAGCAAAGCATCTTGGAAAGGATATCATGGCCGGATTCAAGAACGTCATCGGCGGCGAACTCAAGGCCTACACCGAGCTTCTTGGAGAGTCGCGTGATGAAGCCCTCCAGAGGATGTTGGAAGAGGCGATTGGCAGAGGTGCCAACGCGGTAGTCAATATCAGATTCGCGACCAGCGCCGTCACCCAGGGAGCAGCGGAATTGCTTGCCTATGGCACCGCAGTCATAGTCGAGTGAGGAAATCAGTCAGAATCGAATGATGAGGAATTCAAATGGTCAGCGAGGAAACCCTTCTTCTTCTCGTCGGCTCATTCTCAGCTCTGGGAATTCTTCTGGCATCGATACCGGTTGCCGGCTGGTTCGTCTCGATGCTGTTCAGCAGAAGAATCCACAGAAAGAAAGTGGCCGATATCATGGAACGTGTGAGTGTGAGCGTAGAACGTTTCGGGGGAGACCCTTTGACCAATGTCAGAAGCTGCTCGAGGAAGGCTGAGGTTCTCGAAGTCAAGATGATTTCAGCGAACATCGTAGTCGGTGCAGGATGGTGGAATCAATTCGTCGGATTCTGGCATTCGGTCATCGGCGGAACCATCACGAATTTCGATGATGTCTTGATGCTGGCTCGTCAGGACACGATGCAACGACTGCGCGATCAAGCCGCTGCAGAAGGCTACGATGAAGTCATCAATGTCAGGCTTGAGAGCGCTCGACTCGCCGCTCTGACCTCTGGCAACAAAGGCACGAAAGCAATCGAGATCTTCGCCTATGGAACTGCAGTAAAATACGCTTGATCAGGATTCATCATAGATCGGTGTCTCGTCGAGGTACATCGCCAGATTGAAGATCCACCAAGTGATGAGATCGAAGGACTCGACCAGATTCTGCACACCGGTGCCATTGTCGGTGACCATCATCTCGACCATCGTCTCAAGGGTGTCACATGGCGCGTGATAGCAGTCGGAACCGCCTGTCAGTGAGCCGAAATCCATCGACACGACGCCGAGTTGATCAGCGATTCTCTCGTAATCGCTGCGACCTCTTTGCGACTCGTGAACTGAAATCGAGAGACGCTTCTGGTCACTTGTATCATCATCCTTCATCGAGGCATAGCCCTCGTTGTGGTAGATCTCTCTGCCCAGCCGCAAAGCCTCGGCGATGTCGTTGTTGTTCGAGCCGATCCACTCGGTCAGTCTGACCATCGGCCACTGCTCATTGATCTGGTTGTCAGTCTCGGGGATGATATCGACGACCAGCGTGTAGTATCCTGGCCAATTGGTGCCGACAGCGTCGGCGTTCAGGTAGTTGCTGATCGTCACGCCAGAAGGTAGGTTGTCGATCCAGCTGTCGACGCCGTCGTAGCCATTCTCCTCGTTCGACCAGAAGCAGACGACGATGGTTCTGCGATGGTCGAACTGAGCCAAGCCGCGAGCGGCTTCCAACATCAGCGCAACGCCCGCGCCATTGTCGTGTGCCCCCGCACGAGTTCCGCCACCCGGAGGCGTGCCTGGCTCGGCCACATCGAGGTGCGCACCGAGAACCAACCATTCATCGGGATACATGCTGCCCTCGAGATAGCCACAGACATTGACCGCGTAGGGTGATGTCGAGAGGCGATAGCGATGAACCTGAGCATCGTATCCTATGGCTTCTAATTCATTCTCCATGAAGGCGACCGCTCTCTCGTACATCGGATCATAGAGGGTGAATGGACCCCAGCGGTCGACGTATCCTGCGTCTTCGTCGGCGAACAATTCCAACCACTCGTAGACGTTCAGTCCGTCGATCATACCCTCGCCATGCGCCGAACCCATCTCCATCGTCACGGTGGAATCGTTTTGGCGGAGCACTGGATGTTCGATGTATGTGTGAGGCGACTCGGCGAATTCCGCTGAGTCGAACCATTCGGACCAACTCTGATTCGTCGCCCTCAAGGGCCAAATCGTCCGGCCCGACTGACCCAGCAAGAACCAGGTTGAGCCGCTGTTGGACGGGGCGAGAATCTCGATTGTGACCGTACCGGGTCGAGAGAAATCCAAGGTCGTGCCGTTGACGAAATAACCCGATTCAGCATCGATCACGAGGTACGGAACATGAACGCTCATCGAACTCATAGCAGTGAACTGAACCGATTGCAATTCAGCGCCTTCGAGGACCGCTGGTCCGATGATCAGATCCCCGGCTTTGACCTCTGGTGATTCATCGTCACCGAAGCAACCTGCCATCGCTGTCGCCATCAGCATGAGAGTCACACCGAATGCGATTGCAGAGCGCATGTTGGATGCAACGATGCTGGCTGTTTATTATTCCAGCCGCACAAGACAGTTTCAAGTCTGAGGGGGTGTACGCCTCTCTGATCTCTGGCAACAAAGGCACGAAAGCAATCGATATCTTCGCCTGTGGAACCGCCATCAAATACGCTTAAATTCGCTGCCCATCGGATGGGCGACGTTCAATCGATGAGGCCGACGCCGCCCTGTTGACCCTCGATGGAAGCGAGTAGAATGCCACCCGCAAGAACAACACGAGGGTCGAAGCCACCGCTTTGAGCACCCTTGACGACCAATCGTTGCACGATTGGATTCATTTTCTGAGTGTAATCGACGGACCCCCTGCCATCTCCACCTCGGAGGTGGAAGACCTGAGGAATCAGGATATTGGCCAACGGGACGAACCTGCGAGTCAATGCCAATCCACGGCTGTCCTCGGATAGTTCAGCGTAGGTATTTCCAGCCTGGTCGTACAATTCGTATGTGTCCTTAATGATGGATTTCAATCCCTTTCGCTTGTAACCGCCGAGACTGGCACCGGTCTGTGCGTCGACGACGTCGTAACATGAGTTGATTATCGTGGTGTCGAGGATGCTCCTCGCCTTGATTGTCAACAACTCAGTCGTCATCTCTTCATCGCTGTAGATTCAAATATCTTCCTTCAGTTTGAAGGCTTTCAACCGACAGAATCCGAGAAGTTCGGTCTGACTATCGTCGCTATAGATGTGAAATGAACCACCAAATATTTTCAGGACTTTCTTGCGGATTAGATAGGTGTCGGCTTGGAATATTTCAGTCATGGTATTCCCTGTGAACCCATGCCGAATAAACTCGCTGCCGTCCTCGGAATCATTCAAGTCGAAGTGATTGCACGGCGAGGCTACCCCGACGCAGTCCCTCTGTGGAATCTGAAGTCAGGAGTCGATGTAGATGCAGAGTGCACCAGTGACGAAAATAGAGCCGAAGTTGGCTGCGCGACTGGCCAAACAGAGTTACCATCTGGTCGGAGAACACGGCGGCGTCAAGGTCTGCCATTGGACTAAGCAGAGCCTGATCAACGACCGTTCTTGCTACAAGGGAACATTCTACGGCATAGAGAGTCATGGCTGCATGCAGATGGCGCCGAACGTCGATACATGCAACCTCGCTTGCACTTATTGCTGGAGAGAACCACACTCGGACAAGCTCACCAAAATAGACGATGACCCCTACGATCTGTTCCTCGAAAGCGTCCGGGCTCACCGTCGATTGATCACAGGATTTGGCGGGCATCCGAAAGTTCCGAGAGAAAAATGGTTGGATGCCCAAGATCCTAAGCACGTAGCGATTTCATTGAACGGCGAGCCTACTCTCTACTCGCGGCTCGCCGAATTCTTGGATATCTGTCACCAGCATGGCGTCTCGACTTTCCTGGTGACGAATGGTTCGTTGCCGAAGGTGATCGAGAATCTGGATACCTTGCCGACCCAGTTGTACGTCAGTGTCGATGCGCCGAACAAGGAGATCTTCGATCGCTTGTGCAAACCAAAGTTCGACAAGGCTGCATTTCACAAGCTGGAGCAGACCCTCGCCTTGCTACCCTCGCTGGACACGCGCACGGTCTGCCGTCACACGCTGATCAAGGGCGAGTCGCTCGGCCACACGGAGGAGTACGCGCGCCTCGACAATATCGCCGACCCCGATTTCATCGAAGCGAAAGGCTACGTCTACGTTGGAAAATCGACTTCGAATCACACCATCGAGAATATGCCTTACCACCGCGATGTGATGGAATTCGCGCACGAATTGGCTCCTCTGGTCGGGCGCGAGGTTCTCTCGGAGAGACATGAGAGTCGAGTTGCACTGATTGGACACGAGATGATTCCAATCACCTTGCCTACGAAAGTCCGAGAACTGCCGAAGAATCTGGGGACTGCCAAACCACAAAACTTCTCGCTGCCAATCGCTTGAGATTCAGGCCTTCGGGCGGCTTGAACCGCAATCTGGGCAGCGATTCGCTTCGGCATCGGAGTACTCATGGCCACAGGCGGGGCAATCCGCAACTAATTGTCGCCGATTGCCGGCCGCAGCGGCGGTTGCGGCGTCTTGAGACAGCAATACGATTCGGCCGGGTTCGACCGAGTCGACAGAATACCGGCCGGGCCCGCCTAGTTCCAGCAGGATGTCGGGTGGGAAACTGACTGTGCCGAGATCGTCGACGATCAACTCCCGATTCTGAGTCAGATCGTCGAGTTCTACACCTTCGCCGTGCTGGGCGACGAAGCGACCGTCGCGCAGTTCCAGCGAGCGGTCCGAGAATTCGCCGACATCACGGCTATGGGTGACGATGAGGAAAGCGACGTCCTCTTCCTTGTGGAGTTCCTTGAACAACTTGATAACGCTCTGCGAAGTGAAGGGATCGAGTGAGCCGGTCGGCTCATCGGCGAGAATCAACTTCGGTTTAGTGACCAGCGCGCGAGCAATCGCAACACGCTGCTGCTCGCCTCCTGACAACTGCTCAGGAAGCGCTTTCATGCGCGGAACCATGCCGAGCCGCTCCAGTACTTCGATGGCTCGACGCTTCGCTTCGCGCGCCGGAACACCGGCGTGCCGAAGCGGCTGCATGACATTGTCAAGCGCCGATAAATCACCGAGCAGATTGCCTTCCTGGAAGATGAACGAGACCGTCGAGCGACGGTGCTCGACCAGATCGCTACCCTCCAGCTTCGTGAGATCCGTCCCCCCGAGGAAGACGCGACCGGCAGTGGGTGACATCAGGCCACCGAGGGATTTGAGAAGTGTGGATTTTCCAGAACCAGAAGGCCCGATCACTGCCACAGCCTCACCGACTCCAACCCGCACAGAGAGCCCCCTAAGAGCCACGACATTGCCCTCTTCTGCCTTCGATTCATAGACGTGGTACAAGGAATCAGCTTCGAGGATTGGTATGCTGTCAGTCATCTTCACTCCCCCTTCAGAACCGTTGCAAGGTCAGCTCCAATCGCCTTTCGAGTCGTCGCGACGAGCGCGATGCAAACCGCCAGCAAGAGAATTCCACCGACCTGCAACAAGTCGATCAACGGCCACACTAGGTCTCGACTTATTCCGGAACCGCCCGAACCGGTTATGGTCTGGAAGATTAGACCGAAGAGGTTGAACAAGCCGTTGAAGGCGTATGAGATTCCGATTCCGAGCAAGCCTCCGAGAGCCATGCTGACGACCGTGATCGAGAGGATCTCGAAGAGCACGAGTCGCATCACTTGCGATGGGCTGGCGCCAATCGCTTGCAGAATGCTGAGTTCCTTGCGGCGTTGGCTCAGGACGAGGCTCAGGAAGACGAAAGATGAGGCAATCGCAGCCATCGCCGCGATAACGAATTGCAGACTGAGCAAGCCGGGAGTTCCGTAGATTATTCCGCCATTCTTCTCGACATCTCGGTGCGCCGACGACCAATCTTGAGCGCTGGTTACGGAACCTTCCGTCGAGAGTTGCACCGAGAGGTCGCGCAGATGTTGTCCATCATTCGCATAGGCATTTTCGCCGAAGTCGAAGAACCAGGTTTTCGAGGTCATCGTCTCGTCTGTAGGGAACATTGAGCCGGCCCACGCACGCGCCGTTGCCTCACCGATGAAAATCACATTCTCGGCATCGGGACCGCTCATGCCGGGAACCCACAGATGCCGACCGATATCCTCGAGAGTCTTGTTGGTCGAGGCGCCGGTGAAGGGATTGGTGACCAATTCGAATCTGTAGGAATTTCCCTTCGATACCTCGAGTTGCCAGCCCGCATTCGAACCATGGCTGAAGGTTCCTTCCCGCATCAGCCGAGCCTTCGATGCATCGAGGTCTGTTCCCGGCAAAGCCTGGGCTGTCCAGTGCAGAAGTTCGAATGCTTCGTCGGTGACGACCCAGACCTGCACGCCGTTGAATTCGTCGTTGGTCAGGGTCGCGTAATACTGCAGAATAGTCGCCGCAGAGATTTCTGCGGACGAATCTCCACTACCTTGGTTCCAAGCGGCTTGCACCGCAGCCACCGCTTGGGATTCAGTCATCGGCTCGGCGAATTCGACATGCAGATCGCCGCCGACCGCCTGGTCGGTGGCCTTCTCATCGACGATGGTCCCAGTATGGCCTTGCACGGCGGCCATCGTCACGATCGATAGAGTCAGGACGATGATGAGAGCCAGACGACCGACTCCTTCTGCCGAACCGGAACCCGAAAGCCCGCGCTTGACATCCTTGAGCAGTGGCGTTCGGCCGAGCAGGAATTGCATCAACTCTGGCCCGCGCGAGCCAAGGCGAGAAAGCACCAGCGCACCGCCGATCCACAGTAAGAATGGCCCGAATATAGCGAGAATTGCGTTGGCGAAGGCGTTCGTGACGATGCCTTTGCCGCTGTTGTAAGAATCGAACATCAACCACTCTTCCATCACCGAATCAGTCAGAGCAATCAGTCCAAGTCCGAAGACCAGCCAATGCAGCCAATACTTCGGCTCTTTCTTCTCGACGACCTTCGCCACACCTTCACTGATCTCTGTATCGATGAAGGCTCGCGTGCGCGAGCGCCCGAACAGCAGAGCGATGCCGATTGTCACTACTGCTGTGCCAATCGTCGCTTTGGTCGACATGACAGGCGGATCACTCAGGTCGTCGAATCTGAATTCCATGAAACCGGTCGCCGATAGAACGAACGGCATCGCGGCGACCGCCAACAGGTATCCAGCCAACCATGCGCTGACAGAAATCACGCCCATCTCGGCGAGAACCATCTTCGACAGACCCGCCGAAGATGCCCCCATCACACGATTGACGGCAATTTCACGGCGGCGTTGTTCGAGCGAGAGCAGGAGTCCGTAAATGAGGACGGAGAGGCTCAAGAGGATGATTGGAACCATGATGATGTAGTCGAAGCCTTGGACGAAATAGAGGATGATATTGAAGAAAACGATTACTGAAGCCACCATGTCAACGGCTCGCAGTTTAACGGTTTCACCGTTCACTTCATACTCCCCACCAATCGCAGACTCCCATTCCCGAAGTTGTGAGGTCGCAGCGTCTGTGCTACTGGTCGGCAGCGCCAGGCGGTCCATCGCGACGGCGAGATATGCATGATCACCGTCGATGATCTCTGATTTGTCAACAAGGCTGACGAGATCCCACGGAATGTAGACCGGTTGATTGGAGATAAGCGGGCTGGAGAAAGTTCTGTCGTCATAAATCGCTGCAACTGTCAGGTTCTCAAGAGTGATTGTCACACGGCAATATTCGTGGTGTTCGAAGAGCGTCTCATAGTAGCCGACCGGATTTTCTCCTTCGCACGGCTCGGTGCCGTTAGCATCGTAGGTGAAATTGAATTTTGAGAAAGTATCGCCGATATCGACCGAGCCCGCAGCGGCCAACTTTGCTGGAATCACCACGCTGCGATTGGCTACAGCTTCCTCGCCGCTAGTCGGCCATTCACCAGATATCGTGCGAGAAGAATGGCGCTCGTACAACTCGCCGTCATAGCCACCCTCACCGATAAGACGGACCGGGCGATAACCGTGAGTTGGCGGCCCGTTGTCCGTGGATTCGGGGAACATGATATCGATTGAATCCCAATCCGAATCCAATCCTTCGATTCCAACCAACTGTAAGGGTTGAGCTTGAGTTTGCCGGTCGCCGATGAAGCCAGCGCCGTAGGCAGCCTGTCTGCCGGCACTGATTGAACAATCGAGAACATTGTCGATTTTCAGAATCTCAATACATAATTCTTCGAGAAGGGCTGGGTCGTCTGAGCGTAGATTCGAGGAGGAATGGAATTCAAGGCGGTAGTCGTACTCCTCACCTTTCAATCCCTCCTCGAGGAAGGCTGACATGAGGCCGGATCCATATGCCAGGACGGTGGTGATGACCAGGCTCGCGAGGAATACTCCAGCGAATACCGCGGCTCCTCGTGCGCGGCCGCGCCAAGCGGTCAATACAGCGATTCTCGTCGCGTCGGGCAGGGAAGTGAGGCGGTCTTTGAAGTCCATCACCGCGCCCCTCCAGCCGATTCGCCCCAAGCTTCTTTGACATCAGAAGCCGCTACTTTGCCGTTCCGAAGCAGAAGCATTCGGTCTGCTTTCGAGGCGAGAACCGGGTCGTGTGTGACCATCAGAATCGATAACGCATCTTCGCCCTGACAGAGTTCCTTGAACAATGCAAGAATCTCCTCGCCGGTTTGAATGTCCAGGTTCCCTGTCGGCTCGTCAGCGAGCAGTAGTGGGCGAGAGCCGGCGATGGCACGCGCGATAGCGACACGCTGTCGCTGACCGCCGGATAATTCGTCTGGCTTGAAGGTGACACGGTCGCCGAGTCCGACCCTCTCGAGGGCGAGTTTGGCTTGGGTCTCAGCCTCGTTCGATTCCAATCCAGATAATTCGAGAGCGAGGGCGACATTGTCGAGGGCCGAGAGGTGGTCGAGCAGATGGTAGTCTTGGAATATCCAACCGACACCTCGACGGCGCAGGTCGACCAACTTCTTCGAGTGGTCGGTGCCGTAAACGAAACTCGCCAGATTAATTGAGCCTGAATCGGCCTCGAGCAATCCGCCGATGATGTTCAGCAGTGTCGATTTACCACAGCCGGATGGTCCCATCAGGGCGACGAGTTCGCCCTTCTCAAGTTGGAGGTCAATGCCTTCGAGAACCTCGAGGCGAGTCGCACCTGAGCCAAATCCACGTTTGAGGTTTGAAACCCGCAGCATCGAGCCCTTCGACCGGCGATTTTGAGAATAAGATGCCGGTCCGGTGCTATCGCAGCGCCGCCCAGAAGTCGCGTGAATCGGAACCCAGAGAAAAGTTCGTTTCTCACTGATTTTTCCTCAAATCATTGGCTGTACCGGCGGCATCATAGGCGTGTTCGATTGCTCGTGGTGCTGTGCTGAGGCTGTACATGCGGCGCATCCTGCCGATGAGTTCCTCGTCGGGGTGGCGCGGGACACCTCCGGCCCGGCGCCATTCTGAGTGGATTCTAGTCAACTCATCGGCCCATTCTCGGGGCTCGTCGGGCGATAGCAAGTCCTCATCCTGCAGGACTCTTAGTGCCGGCTCAGAATCGGTCACGAAAGTGGGGCAACCCGCCGCTGCAGCGTGGAGCAGAGCGTGGCGGTGGAAGCGTGAGAGGTCGGCGAAGAGGATGGCTTCGGCGTGCTGGAGAACTGAGATGATCTGTTCGGGGACCAAGTTCGATTCTTGGCCGAGATGAATCAGGTTGAGATCCTCGGCCACCTCCTCGGGAAGCATCTCAATGGCATCGGCAAGGACCGTCGGTGTGTCGAAGGTGCCGATGGCTACGAGCATCTTCGATTCGTCATCGAAATCGATAAGATGCTCGCGCGGAAGTTGATTGATATCCGGGTCGAAGAGATCGACGTCAACGCCCGGCCGTACAACATGGTATTCGGGCGTTGGAACGACCTCGCTCAGTGCCTTGCCCATCGCTGGCGTCTCACAGCATATCACATCAGCCAGTGCGAGGTCGTCGGAGAGGTGACCTATCGAGAATCGTCCCCTTTCCTTGTCCCACGGAAGCTCATTGACGGTCACAACCGTCGCAACCGGACAACCGACTGGGATCATTCGGGCCGACTGTGAATCTGTGAAATGAAGGATGTCGATGTTGCCAGTAGCCAGTGCATCTCGAATGCCGGCAGCATCGGTCACCGTCCCAGCACGCGTGCAAAAGGGAATGCGGGCACGGTCGAGTGACTCCTCGACATAGCGATGATCCGCCTCCTTAGGGTCGGAGGTGACGAGGAGGACGCGCTTCATCGGTGCGGCTTCAGCCGCCCAATGATAAGACCTCAACGGATGATTCAACCATGTGCACGCCAATGATGCCGGGGCTGTCAAGAGTGCCGCGCCGTTTATCATCCGGCGAGAGAGGAGCGGATTCGATGGCTGCCACAGATGACGGGCGCCAACTGCACATCCTCATCGCCCATGTCTGGTTCTGGCCACACGTCGGCGGAGGCGACCAGCACGTCGAGATGTTGGGGCGAGAATTGGTCAAACGCGGCCACAGAGTCACGATCTGGTGCGCAGATGTTCCCGAGCACGAACCGCGGCACTTCAAAATGGGCGGAATCGATGTCGTTCGCATCCCGCCGAAGCGAGTGCTCGCAGGTGTCGATCCAGTGGTATCCATCTCCGACCTGTCTCTCGATGGATTCGATATCGTGCATCTGCATGACACTCTTCCAATCCTGATTCGGCGCACTCTCAGAAAGGCCAGACAAGCCGCTATTCCAGTGGTTACGACCTATCACAATGACTACGAAAAGCATGGCTTCGCAGCGAAGTCGGTGAAGTCTCTGCGGTGGGCTATACAGGGGCGCAATACGCTGGATTCCTCGGCGGCCCGAATCGTTTTGACGCCGTATTTCCAAGATCTTCTACGCTCGAAAGGCGTCGAGGGTTCACTCGATATCATCCCCAACGGATTCTCTCCGATAAGTGAAACTGCCGTCCGTCCCGCAGCGATTCCTGTGGGCGCAGCGTGGGCTGCGCCGCGCCCATTATTGACGTTCATCGGAAGGTTGAGCGAGCAGAAGGGACTGGATGTCCTGATGGATGCCTGGGATCTGCTCGCTGAGAACAGTGACCCTGGATTCGACCTCGCGATCGCTGGCAAGGGGGAGCTCGGTGATTGGCTGGTTGAGCGGTGCGCGCAGGCGTCTTATCCGGAACGTGTGCACCGATTGGGCCTTGTGAGCGAGGCTGAGAAGCGCTGGCTGCTCGAGGAGTCGAGGGGGATCGTCATCCCGTCGCGCTTCGAGGGCCTCCCGACCGTTATGCTCGAAGCGATGCACGCGAGAGCCCCGGTCATCATGTCAGACGTCAACGATCTAGGCCGATTGGTCACCGAACCAGGTGCGGGACTATCGGTTCCCTCCGGCGATGTCGGAGCACTCGCGATGGCCATGTCGGCGGTGGCGCAGGCGACCGAGGAGCAATGTGAGGAATGGGGAGAAGCGGGCAACGAAGCGGCTACGCAATATCAATGGCCGAGGGTGGCAGAACGCGTTCTAGACGTCTATCGAAGGGTTCTGGAGGGCGCCGAATGAAGCGGAAACTACTCGTCGCGAAGGGCACTTTTGCAGCGATGCGAGGGGCCGAGCGAGATTTGATTCGGAATCTGCCTGCATTGGCTCGAATCTTCGATCTGACGATGGCGACACTGCAACCGAGCCGCGAGTTGAAGGATTGCGCTCGAAAATCGGGGATCAGGCTCCTTTCGGTTGATCCTGCTTGGTATCCAGATGGTGGCGCGCTGACAACGATACTCAACAGCGATCTGAAGTCATCCTATCGCGCTTGGCGCAGGGTTGGCGGCCTGAAAGAAGCGATTGTTGAAGCCGACGCGATTCATCTGGTGAGCGGGGACGGTTCACTCGCTTTGATTCGATGCATTCCAAAGAAGAAGGCCTTCCACCTCCACATGCTCGAACCTCATCGGGGCTTGCACGAAGATATTCTCCACCTCGATGTCAAGGGCGAGCCGAAGCGCAACATCGGCATGACCAGACTCGCTCTCACGAAGGCTCGAAGGGACGATCGTAAGATCATCGCGGGCTTTCTCAAGCGGCCTCGCTCGCGAATCAATGGAAATTCGAGTTACAGCGCTGAACAAATTCGGGAGGTCTACAAATGCGAGGCCGGCTTCATCCATCCGAGTGTCGATTTCGGTGAATACACGCCCGAGGCGACCGCGGAGGAGAACGAGGCTTGGGTCGACCTCGACGAACTCCCCGACCCCCCTTGGGTCACGACCATCGGCCACGCTGCTTGGGTCAAAGGCGGCTGGGAGACAATCACCATGCTTGCCGGCAGTGGACTGGGACTGGTTCTGGTCGGTGGCGGTGAGTTCGAGGAGTTGGAGGCACTGCGAGATTACGCAGATGTGAAGGGCGTCAAGATGTGGACGCCACCGAGGCTCTCCAACCTGCAACTCACTGGATTGATGCGCCGCTCGGTGGCGGTCGTCAGCATGGCTCACGGCGAGCCTTTCGGATTGACTCCGATCGAGGCATTCGCCGTGGGAACTCCTGCCCTGTTCGTCGATGAAGGGGGCTTTTGTGACAGCATCGAAGATGGTGTCAACGGCAGGCTTCTGCCAAGGGATGATCTGGTGGCTTGGAACGAGGCGCTGAACGAGGCGCTCGATGTCGACACGCGTAAGAGATGGGCAGCCGCTGGAAGAGCGAAAATCGAGGCATTGAACCTCTCTCCAGAGGCTCACGCGGCGAGAATCTCGGCCGTCATCGAAGATATTCTCAGCGATTGATACACGCATGCACGCGGAGACGAACCGTTGATAGAGCAGGGCTGTGTGCTTTTTCTCATGCTCGACAAGCAATCTGAACACAAGCAGGAACGCAGCAGCCAACTAGCAGTAGCAGTCGGGCTGCTATTATTCGCATCAGTCGTCTTGGGCTCAGGAGTCCTCGGTGATGCAGGTGACTCGCGCCTTGCGGACCGCGACGAAGCAGCGGATGACTCAGGCGCTGACCGGACGACTGACAGAGAAATGGCACTGAACGACGCCGAGGTTGGACGAGATGGTGAGATGGCCTTCTCTTGGCAGGACTGTCTCGGGACCGACCGACCACTTGACTCGCCAACAGATGACGAACCTCGTGACGCAGCCGGCGAAACCGACCGCGATACCCAGACGGATCGACCGAACTCCGCCGGCACTCCTAGAACCCCGATGACGGGAACCGCGACGAGCGCGGCTGGAGCGATATCCTTCACCGCACAACCGATTGATAGGGACTCCAACCTGTTCGGAGTCCGCGACGGTCAGATGGACTGTGGTGGAATGGGCGACTCTGCTATGCTCATCGGCTTCGGTGCGATGAATGGACCCGCCAATCTACAACCTATCATCCGACAGATGTGTGATTCATTCATTCATCAGGAATTCTTCGCTAACCTCGGCGAAGGAGTCGTCCGAACCGAGGACGGCTTCGAAATCACCACCATCGACGATGCGGGCAACGAGGTCACAGAGACCATCTCACGCGCCTCGATACAACAACTCACACACGGCCTCGGACCTCTGGTCGATGCTTGCACTGCGATGATGATGGCCATGGTCAACAATGCAGGAATGGGCATGGGCGGTGGCATGGGCCATGGCAACGACCACGGAGGTGGGGGCGACTGGGACGACGACTGCTACGACGAGGACGAGTGGATCGACTGGGATGATGGCGACTGGGAGCACGACTCGGACGATTATGAACACGAAGACTCCGATGAAGCAAACGACGCGCACAGCGATGATTCTCCCGCTGATGACGAGCCTCGCGACTCACGCCACGATGAGCAGACAGATCGCCGCCACGGCGACGACTGGAATCCCTGTGGAGACCGAGATGATTGGGACGGCGAGGACGAGCACTCTGATGAGGACGAATCTGACGAAGCCGAGTCCGATGAGTATCACGACTCGACTGACGGCGATGTCGATGAAGAGGATGAATCGACCGATGACGAGTCAGACGACGATGCATCCGACTCGAACGGCCACGACTGAACTCTAGGACAGACGCTCGGTCGCAGGACCTAGCTTGAAGGCGACGACGACGCAGCCTATCGAGAGCAGGAAGAGCACCAGTCCGAACCATTGGTTGACGGCGATTGAGGTCGCGAACTCCGGCCAGAACGGCAGGAAATCCAATGTCGATTCACCGAGGGTGATCTTGGAGCCGATTGAGCCCAGCACGACGATAGAGCCCAAGGCTCCGACCGCGCAGGCGGTCTGCAGCGGACCCAGTTTCGAATCTAGCCAGATCGCGGGCCCAAAACGCCAGCGGCCGATGATCATCGAAGCGAGGAAGCCAGCGGTCAGGCCGCTGAAGAGGAATTTGTTGTAGGTCATCGCATCCTCTCCAGGCGCACCCGTCGCGAAAGTTCCCGAAAGCATAGCAATCGGCATCAATGGCAGGCAAGCGCAGGCGGCGATGAAGGAAGCGCGGTCGAGATGTTCACGCAACTTGGCGCCGCCGACGAAATATGTTGAGGCATAAGCAGCGATGGCCGAGACTGCACAAAGCGTACCGATTCCGGCCACTAGGCCGACGACGAGATGATGGAAAGTGACGAAGAACATCAGGAATCAGCCCCCACATTCGGGTCCTCGACCCATTCCTCCTCGACTGGATCCCAGAGCCAGCCAGGGTGTTCTTCGGATTGCTGCAGGCGGGCGAGGTATTCGGCATCAAGGCCCGGCTCCTCCTCCTCGAAGCCAGGCGGTGGCGGGGGAGCCGCTGCTTCCTCCACCACCGGTTCAGGCTCAGACTCTGCGACCGGTTCAGGTTCAGCAACAGGATCAGGCTCGGCTAGAGGCATTGGCTCAGGCTCGGGCATAGGTGCTGCATCATCCTCGACTCCGGCAGTATGATCCAACTCGTGGCGCTTTCGAGGTGGCTGCAGGAGACCCTGCAAGGCGACGATGAAGGCGAACAGCATCAAGCCGCCAGCCGCGCCTTGGAAGCGCGCACCCCAAAGCGTTCCATCGAAATCAGGCGCTCTCGTGCCGAGCGTCAGCCAAGGCTGCACGACATCGAACTCGCCGTTCGATGTCGTCACCTGATAGACGACTCTGGTATCACCCATCGTCGCTGGGATGTGGACGAGCCATTCATCCTCAGCATAAGTCTCGACCACAGCCGTATGAGTTGTCGATTCACCCTCAAGTTTCCACTCGACGGCCACATCGGTAGCATTCTGCGTCCTCACCAACAAGGCGGATGTATCTCCGGTCACGCGTGTGTTCGGGGCGGACCAATCCAAGGCGAAACCGGGAAGATTCGCAGGTACTGGTCCAACCTCTATCAAGATTGAATCTGAGGCTCCGACGAAGGCGCGGTCATTCGGATTCGGGTCTGCGCCGTGATTCACTTCGACGAGCAGTTCGACCTGGCCGGTCTGTTCGGGAGCGTTCAGCACCCAACTGACTGTGACCGTGCCACTGCTCGGCACTATCGTTTCGATGTAATTGGCCGAGCCACCGTTCGGATCCTGGATTATATTCCAGCCATGATCCTTTGGATTGTCGTCGTTGCCCATCTGTGAAGAGAGCAGGAAGACACCGAGAAGACGCGAACTCGAGAGTTCTGCATCGCTGACTATGACATCGACTTGATAGGTCGTTCCGGCGAAGGTGTTGGCGTTGCCCGTAAGCACCACCGTCGCCGAAGATTGTTGGTTGAATGAGGGGTCACCATGGCACGAACCACCACAGGTGAAATCCCTGTTCCCATCACCCTCACCACCGGGATTCGCCACCGTTGATTGGGTAGTGAAGAGGAGGATTGCAATCGTTGCTATGACGAGCAATCGGGCTCGCATGGGGCGGTTCAGGAGGTTTGGCGTTCGCAGGCGCTGGCTCATGCTCATCATTCATCCCTCCGGCGTTGTGCGTAGATGCTCAGACCGATGCTCGAGAGCGCGAACAGCAGCATGATGATGGCTAGTGGAAGTGACATGAAGCCGATCGAGCCCGTGGGGTCGGTATCGACCGAGGCGGGCGCGTTTGTGGCATCGACAGTCGCGGTATTCATGCCCTCGAAGAGCCACATGACCTCCAATCCGTCGATTTCGATGGTGACGGCGTAATACAGCATCGTCGCCACCGGAGCGGTCTCGCTCCAGGATGTCTCCACCGTCTCGCCTGTAGGCGTCAGAGTGGTCATCAGCGGCTCGCCGAGACCGCTGCTGTCAGCCGAAGTCACGAAGGGGTTGGTCGAGCGGTAGATGTGGAAGAGTGTCTCTTCGCCAGTCCAATCCCAAGAGAGGCTGACCGTCGAGCCTGAAATCGCAGCGCTGAGACCATTGATTGAAGCGACTGAGCCAAACCCGAGGTTAGTCGAAACTGAATCTGAACTCCCGAGATTATCGATTACTGTGAGGGTGATTGTATGAGTTCCGGTTCCGAGTTGAACTGCGATGCTGGAGCCGGAATATCCGGTTCCATCGATGAGCCAGAGCCAGGATACAACCCTGCCATCGGAATCGCTCGAGGACGAGCCGTCGAAGGTCGTGAATGTGCCGGGAATCGCCCCCTCGGGCTCGGTCGTCCAAGCGGGAGTCGGCTTGAGATTGATGATTTCGATTTCGGCTTCGGCCGATTCCGACAGCCCCCAATGGTCGTTCACCGTGACGGTGACAGTCCAGACCTGACCGGGTTCCAAGCGCTCGGCTGGCACGAGCACCTCATCGTCGAGGTCAGGGACGACGAAGCCGTTTCGCTCCCACGCGACGGAGAACAGGATCGGTTCTTCATCGAGGTCGGAAGCGTGGGCCAGAACGACAAGCGGATTGAGTGAATCAGCAGGAGTTGTCGGCGCTTCTGGCAGGCCGTCAAGCGCGCCCAAGTAACCGACTGCGCCATTTCCCAGAGCAATTATCGGGACCGTCGGTGCGCCGTTCTCAATCAATCGGGAAAGGGTCTTCATAGAAGATCCGAGATCGTCGCCATCACCAGGAATCACTTGTACAGACCAGCTTTGGTCACGAATCGTCTCGCTGGCCGGAATCGAGGTCCAACCATCGTATTCGCGAACCCAATCGCCGTTGACCCACCAGTGAATCTGACTGTTCATCTCCGCATCGCCATCTAGGTCTGATTGCTCCCAGACGAGGCTGAGATCCATAGCGGTGTTCAGCGATCCTTCCGGAAGCATCGCAATCGAAGTGACTTCAGGCGGCGTATTCAGAATATCGACCTCCGCGGTCTCAACCCATTCTGACCACATCAAACCATCGTTGACCCTCGCTTTAGCCATCCAAGTCTCGCCTTTGGCCGTCGACTGGTCGAGAACGTAGGTCATGTCGTTGTAAGCGGAATATCTCGTGCCATCACGATACCAAATGATCTCAGTGGCCTGAATCGAATCACCGTCGGGGTCAGACCAGCCCACATGGACCTGCAGAACATCGTCTGTTCTCGCATTGCCAACCGGCGAGATATAGGCAGTTGCGGTGGGTGGATTATTCGATGAGCCGATGACTACGATACCTGTCCAGACGGTTGTTCCGTAGTCATCGCCATCGTGCGGAGTGACTGAAGCCTCCCATTGATCGCCGCCGCGGATCATCAAGGCTGAGACGCGGTCACTATCGTCGAGTTCGGCGATCCGTGCTCCATCGAGATACCAGCGGATCAGGGATTGCTGCTGCGGGTCGCCGTCGTTGTCGTAGTAATCGTAATCGAGGCGCAATTCGTCACTATCCTCCGGCGCCTCGGGAGTGATCTCGAGATTGCGCGCGACGGGAAACGTATTGCCAATCGTCACAGGTCCGATCTCGACTGGAGTACCCTGCACCGAGCCATCCTTCACAGTCACGGTGCAATACCATACCTGACCTCTGGTCAGCCAACTGTTGGCGACTGTCATCTGATCGTTCAGGGCACCCACGTTCAGCCCATCGACGACCCAGCGAATCTGGGTGCCCTGCTCGGCGTCGCCGTCGGCGTCGTGGTAGGCGTAAGAGACCCCGAGCCCGGTACCCTTGGTCGGGCTGGTGGGAACGAAGGTGACATTGGAGGCCACAGGCGGGTTGTCGCCGGAGCCGCTGGCCTCACCAAGGGTCCACGCGCCGGTCCCCCATTCGTCGCCGGAGTTCTCTCCGTTGCCATTGGCGTAGAGGACGGCCAGAGTAAAGTCAACATCGCCGGTTCCTGCGGCAGGCGCGACCCAGTCTGCGGTCCACGCGCGGGCGGCATCGCTGCTGTGAGTCAACTCGCCGTTCGAGAGTTGTACGTAGGCGCCGAGATTCGTCCAGCTTCCCGCGCTCACGTCAAAGTTGAATCCTCCCTCGCCGGAGACATGGGGGCCGCCGTCCCAACTTAGGGAGTAGGTGGCTCCTGGGGTGTAGCCGCCTGCTCCAAAGGGCAGGCCACTAATAGAGCCCGAGAGAGAGGGCGAGTTGGAATGGCAGGTGCAGCCGGTGACAGATCTGCCTGTCATTCCAGTAGACTGGGAATAAACGGATTGCGAGAGTGACACGAGGAACAGCAGCACCAGCAGCACAGCGACACGCCGACTGCGCTCCATGCCCGGCACAGGTTCGACTCGGCTGAATAAGTTCGCGGCGAGCGGAATTTGGCTTTCCGCTGCATTGATGGATGAATGGCAGGTGGCCCGAGCATGCGCACCGTAGAGAGCATAGCGATAATCGGAGCGGGGAACATGGGCTCGGGCATCGCTCAGAAGTCCGCTCAGGAACTCTACGATGTGCAGATGGTCGACCGCGAGGCGCAGTGGGTCGAGCGCGGCCAGAAGATCATCGCCGATTTTCTGGCCGAAGCCATCGAGCGTCGAATCTTTCGCCCTGCGGAAGTCGACGCCATCAAGAGTCGCGTTCGAAGCGTCGTCGGGACCGAAAATGTCGACCCGACGACGGACCTTGTGATCGAGGCCGTTTTCGAGGATTTCGACGTCAAGACGGCCGTCTTCGCAACCCTCGACGAAGTCTGCGATGAACACACGATTCTAGCCTCGAACACTTCGTCACTTTCAGTCAATGAACTCGCCGAAGCGACCCGCAGACCGGATCGCTTCGTCGGCCTCCACTTCTTCTTTCACCCAGCTAAGAATCGACTCATCGAGATCATCCCAGCGGAGTCGACAAGCGCAGCCACATTGAGCGCGGTGGAGCAGTATTGCAAGACCATGGGGAAGGTCGTGATCGTCTGCAAGGACCGTCCGGGTTTCGTCGTCAATCGCTTCTTCGTACCGTGGCTGAACGAGGCCTGTCTGCTCTTGGATGAAGGTGTTGGAACGATGGCTCAAATCGACGCAATCGCGCGCGATGCATTCCGAATCGGCTTGGGTCCCTTCGCCCTGATGAACCTCACCGGACCGACCATCGCTCTACACGCTACCGACTATCTCGCCGTCCAACTAGACACTGTCCGATATACGGGTGCAGCGAGCCTGCGAGAGTTGGTTTCGTCGGGTGAGAGGTGGCAGATAGGGGATGAAACTGAGTCTGACGAGGAGGCTTCGCGGGTGATTCGTGAGCGCCTCCTCGGGCAAGTTTTCGCGGTCTCAGCTCAGATTGTCGAGGAGGATATCTGCTCGAAGGAAGACGTCGATCGAGGGGCGAAAGTCGGGCTTCGCTGGGCCCGTGGACCTTTCGAATTGGCGAACCGGCTAGGCGTTGACGAGGCGGTTCGAATGGCTGAAGCTTACTCGGATCTAGCAGGCTTCGAATTGCCTGAATGGTTTGCGAATCTGAGTGGGCCGATGCAATTCAGTCTTGTCGATGTCGTGGTCGAGGATGAGGTTGCGACAGTGCGGCTGAATCGGCCTGAAGCGATGAATGCGCTGAACGAGACGCTGGTTGCGCAATTGGGGGCTGCACTGGATGAATTGAACGCGCGCGAGGATGTCTCAACAATCATTCTTGAGGGCGCGGGCAAGGCTTTCGTTGCTGGTGCCGATGTGAAGTTCTTCGTCGATAAGATTCGTGCCGATGCGATCTCCGACATTTACGATTTCACCGCTTTCGGGCACGAGGTCTTGGACAAGTTGGAGAATTCCGACAAAATCACAATCGCCTTGACGACTGGGCTGGCTCTTGGTGGAGGACTCGAGTTGGCGCTCGCCTGTGATTACAGAATCGGGACTCGACGAACACAATTCCGCTTTCCCGAGACCAGCATCGGTATCTATCCGGGGCTCGGTGGGACTCAGCGAACGCCCAGAATCTGTGGCATCGAAGCCGCGCGGTTCGCAATTCTTGCAGGAAATTTCCTCGATGCGGGCTCTGCCGCTGCACTCGGCCTGCTGACTCATCTGGTCGAAGCGTCCGATGTCGCTTCAACGGTCGATGAGCTCGTCGAATCCGGAAAACCCACTGACAAATATCCAGCTGCTCCGGCCGATTCGACTCATCCCGCGGCCGCCTTCGCACTCGCCTTCTATTCGAATGAGAACATGGCTACCCTCGCCGCAGGTGAATGTCCAGAAGGCTTTGATGCGGCCGACAAGATGGTCAGCAGCCAACTCAAATCACTCAGCCGAACTGCGCCCATCGCACTTGCTCTAGCGAGCGAATTGCTCGACGGCGCGGTCGAGACGGGCGACGATCTCGATGCAGGTCTCGCCCTCGAACTGGCTGGACTGACGGAACTCTTCGGAACCGCCGACGCCCTTGAGGGCTTGTCGGCCCTCATCGAGAGCCGACGGCCGACCTATCAGAACGCCTGACCATCGCCAAACAACGAAGATTTCGTGGATTTTCACTCAGTCAGCAGTGCGGAGCGCTGCGCCATCTTGTTCTCGCGCAGAGCGCGAGCGTCGGATTCACTCCACGCGTGAGTTTGAGTAAACGGACAGCCCAGCCTTTCTAAGCTTCAATGGCCGTCGCGGAGATTGGATCCAAGCAGGCGTGCGGACCTCAGCCATAGCGCGTGTCAGCCAGGACTTGATTCCGGTCCAGCTCACGCGCTCACCTCATCAGTCCACGCCTTTGTCATCTCATCAAGCCAATTCTCTAACCATTCATCCATGTCTTTCATCTCCGGTGTCATTCTGCTACTCGGTGCAGTTTTCACACTGTTCCAATGACCGGACCTATATGAATCAGAAAGTAAAGCGGGATGCACCGAGGTGCATTTTATACACTAGATGGCCTCTGGACAACCTGCTAACAATGGACCGTCCACCGATGATACTCAGTTCGAGTGACCTCGAGAATATCGAACAAGCCATCATCGATGTGCAGGATAACGGTCGTGACATCCGCAAGATCTTCGCTTCATACTACACTGACGAAGTTAACATAAACTGGGAGGTCGATGCGGCGGTTGACGCCTTCGAGATGTTCTCATCGCGCTGGACAATAGAGATCCTGGCGGCGCTCTACATCGCCGGAAACCGCCGATTCAATGAACTCAGAACCCTCCTGAGAGGAATCTCGTCGCGGACCCTCTCAGACAAACTGACTACCTGTCAGCAGCACGGTCTGGTATTGCGCTCTGTGGAGGAGGGGCCACCTATTCGGGTGACCTATCAATTGACCACTCACGGGCGCATGTGTGGCAGATTGCTCAGTCCGCTCGTGGCTTACATGAAGTTGCACAAGGAGCTCGTGAAGAGCGATTCCTGAGGGCTTAAATCCGCTTGAGAATTCGATGCGAGAGCGATTCACGGAGCCGCATCCTTCAAAGTCTATCCGAGACGCAACGGACTCATGGCATTGCTCGAACAGTGGCGCAGTAAGCGTATCTGGTTCGTCGATGGACTGTTCGCACTGGCCGCTGGCGCACTTGGCTTGGCCGCCTTGCTCCCGGGAATGCTTCCGCCGACTGCAGAGGGTGCTCTGGCTGCTCCTCGTGAGAGTTGGGAACATCCGCTTCGGGCGACGATCATGCGCACTCTCGACCGCTCGCCCGGCATCCATTTCAGAGAATTACAGCGGCGTCTTGAAGCTGCTAATGGAACTCTTAGGCATCACCTCGACGTCTTGGTCTCCGAGCGTTCGGTGACCACGATGTCGGTCAATGGGCGGACCTGTTACTATGCAGGTGCGCCCGCTCAAGTCGAGATTCTGATTGGGACTGGTGTCACGGATGACTATCGGGCTGCTTCGATGCTTCCCGTTGGCTTGTCGCAGTTGCAGCGCGCTGTCGTAGCGCGGCTGTCGCGCGCTGAGGCGCCGGCCACTCAGGCGGCGCTGGCGCGAGATCTGGGTCGTTCACGCTCGGCTGTGCACTCGGCGGTCGGCGTGCTGAGGACTCGCGGTATTCTCTCGCATGGCGAGTTGCAATTGGCCGAGCACCTGCGCGGATTGAGGGCCTCGCGGCTCGAATATACGTGGCTTGACATTCGCACCGAATTGGCTTGACTCTCGCGCTCCGCGCGAGTTCATCTCAAACGCTTTTTGATAATCTAGGGAACGATTCAATGGTTTCTAGCCGACTTCGTGGTGGTGAGAAGGTTGTCTGATGTGGTCCGCGCCCTTTGGGCGCGACTGAATCTTCTTGTGCTCTGCTTCGCGCAGCAGGCCTGATGTTCAGCGTTCGATTGATCGAGCAGACCATGCCGACGGGCAGTAAGGACCCTGATGTCCTGCTCGCTTGGCTGCTAGACTCGCTCGGTCTGGTGCGCTGGAAGTCCGAGGGCGCTACGGTGGATGAGGAACAGGGCTCCATCCACCGTATCGTCCGGCAGACATTCCTCGAAGAGCCTCTGCGCGGCTGGGATAACGCGGCAATCGCGGAATTTTCAGGCCTCTCGCAGACCGGAGTCCACAATCAGTTACACAAGTTGCGAGAGGCTGGATTGGTCTCTTCGCAATTGAGCGGACGCTGGCATGTGAACGTGCTACGAGGTGGTTCGATGGCTGGCGCTGTCGAGTTGGTTGCGGTGCAGACCAGGGCCATCGCCAAGATGCGATTAGCCGAATTGGGCGACGTAATCAAAGAATCCGCCGACCGCATGGCGGTGGCGAGCGATGTGGAGGACGGCGGATTACGCATCGATATCTGTGAGCCTCGTCCGACACCGGAAGGTTGCGACAGGCTAGATGCTTTGGTAATCGACTTCGGCCTCGCGGGCGACCGCCTCAAGGCCGGAGATGATGTCGCCCGCTCCGTTTTTCTTGAATTAGCGGCCAGCAACAGCCCGCTGACGCTGCAAACGCTGGCCGACAGAACCGACGATTCCCGCGCTCGCGCGCAACGAGTGGTAGAGCGACTGCGGGCAGCCGGAATCGTCGACAGAGTCGCGATGCGCGACCGCATCGCGATGGACGTCTACTCGGGACTCATGAGACAGCACGCAGCACGTGGTGAGGATTGGCTCATGGGCAGAGGAGGTTTAGGCAGATTGGATGAGGACGTTGCGAAGGCATTGATTTCGGGTGTCCGCAAGAAGAATCTCAACATCGAGAAAGTCGAAAAAATCCTCGGACCGGTCCCGATCGACGCACAAAGACTCCTGCTGAACACGCTGGGAGGTCGAATGCCATACGGCTACCGAATCGCCGGAAAAGACGCTGAAGAAGTCGGCGAACGAGTCATGACTCGCATCGAGCGAACCCTGCGCAGAATGCGAACGGTCGCTCTAAGACTCGATGATTCACTCGCTTGAAGCCCCATGAGCTTCAAGCATTTCGAGGGTACAAGCACTCAGTGATTCCTCGTGCGTCGCCTCCAGAACAATCCCGCAAGCGACGCCAGCCTCGGCTGCATCTTGCCAGGATTTGGCGCAGACACACCACCTATCGCCCGCGCGAAGTCCGAGAAATCCCATCTCGGGAACGGGGGTCATCAGGTCATTTCCTTGTGAGCGAGCAAACTCGAGGAATTCGGTTGTCAGAACGCAACAGACCGTGTGTGAACCCCTGTCGCGCTGGTCGGTGTTGCAGCATCCGTCGCGGAACCAGCCGGTCAATGGCTTGAGCGAGCAGGGCTGTAATTCTGTTCCGAGGACGTTGATGGAATCGTGCATCAGGCGACCACCGATGAGCTGTGTGCGAGGTCGTTGAGGTAGTTTGAGACTCGCTTTCCGAGTTCGTTATGATCTTGGATTCTGTGTAATTCGACACGCATCGCTGAGGCTCCAGGCAACCCTTTTGTGAACGAGACCGCGTGTCGTTTGAGGTTCTTGCACTGGCCATTCTCGTAGACTTCCGAACTGAGTTGAAGGTAGCGATTCCAACACCAAGAACGAGCTACTGCGGCTCTCTCCTCAGCCCATTGAAATTCGTTGGCGGACCCATTCTCACCCCACTGTGTTGCCCCGGTGGACCAGCCTAGATCCCTCTTGATCTGGTAGAAGATTGTTGGTTGGCCTATTGCTCCTCGGCCGATCATCAAGCCGGCTGCACCTGTCGCTTCGAGGCAGGCCGTGGCTGACTTGGCGTCGGTGACGTCGCCGTTGGCGATGACCGGGATTTCAACCGCTTCAACGATTTCGCGGATTTGATCCCAATCTGATTTCCCCGAATAGCGTTGGCGCAGGGTTCTGCCGTGGATGCAGATTCGTTCGACGCCGATCTCTTCGAGGCGCTGGCATATCTCGAGGGCGGTGTTCGGTCCTCCTCCGGTTCCAAGACGCATCTTGACCGTGATGGGAATGTCAGCGGCTTCGATGCAGGCGCTGACCATTCTGACCACTCTGTCCGGGTCGCTGAGGAGTGCGGCTCCGGCCTCGTTGCGGCAGACCTTTGGTGCCGGGCAACCGAAATTGATGTCGATGAGGTCGGCGCGGTCCTGCAGCAATTCTACGGTGGCGACCATCTCATCGATGTCGCCTCCGAAGATCTGCGGAATGAATGGGGATTCGCGCGGGTCGGACTCGACTTTCAGCCATGAGTGCTTGGCGTGGCGCGAAAGACCCGAGGCGGCGGTGAATTCGGTGATGGTGAAATCAGCACCGGCCTCGCGTGCCAAGAGCCTGTAAGCGAGGTCGGTGATCCCCGCCATCGGCGCCAGAAACAGCGGCACGGGCTCGGCTGTCATGATTCACTCCCCTAGCCACTCCGATAAGAGGCTCTCGTCATCACGGCGGAGTCTGGGAGTATTCGATCGCCAGAGCGGGTGATTCAATCTCTCCAACGATTCTGTGCAAGAATCAGTAGCGCGGAGCGAAGTCCCAATCATCCGCGTGGCGCGGCTTGAGCCAGCGACCGCGGATACGAGAGTCACTTAGGGCTGAGAGGAGCATTGCGATGTCTGCAGTCGGAACCTCGACGACGCTGATTCTGTCCAGCAAATCGATTTGGCCAATCTTGTCGCCCTTGAGGCCGCCTTCATTGCAAACCACTGCGACGAGATCCTTCGGGCGAACCCTGTCGACCTTGCCGACGCCCAGAGCGAGGGCGGTCGTGCCATTCATCGAGCCATTGCCATTCGCGCTCTGCGATTTGTGAACCAGCATCTGCAAGGCTGCCAGCGCGATGTCCTGCGCGTCGAGTCCGGATTCGACCGCACGGTCGAAAGTCGAAATCGCCACTTCACCGGGCTCGTTCTCGATAATCTCATCGACGAGCCTGAGTGTCACCAATTCGTTGATCTCAGCCTCGCTCGGCATCGGCTCATCCTCGATGTGCCCCGCAACCTTGCGAAGCATGCCGATTCGGCGCTTGACGCCCTTGGAGACGATGAGGATGCTTCGACCCTCGCGACCAGCCCTGCCGGTGCGCCCTACTCGGTGGACGTAAACCTCCGAATTCTGAGGCATGTCGTCCTGAATGACGAGATTGACTGCCAGGACATCGAGGCCGCGCGAAGCGACATCGGTGGCGACGAGAAGACTGCATTGGCCATTACGGAAGCGAGTCATGACACTGTCACGATGCTTCTGAGGATAGCCACCGTGCAGGGCTTCAGCGCCGATGCCTGACAATTCCTTGGCCAATTCCTCGGTCCGGTTGCGAGTCTTGCAGAAGACGATGCAAGCCTCTGGGTCGTAGCGGATGATGAGCCGCTCGATTGCTTCGGCACGATTTCGCTTGGGTGCGACGAGAACCGATTGCAGCACCGTGTCTGCGGCGCGCGCACGCGTGCCGCCGACATTGATCTTGACCGGCTGATAGAGAGCGGCTGCAGCGAGTTTGTCGACAGACTTCGGCAACGTCGCCGCCAGCAACATCGTCTGGCGGTCACGCGGCATAGCCCTTGTGATTCGATTCAAATCATCAGAGAATCCCATGCTCAACATCTCATCGGCCTCATCGAGAACGAAGATCTCGATGTCGTCCAAGTTAACGGTCCCACGGTCGATGTGGTCGCACAATCTTCCCGGCGTTGCGACCACGTTCGAATCAGGCCGCTTCTTCAGCACCCGCTTCTGGTCACGGAAGGGCGCCCCACCAATCAGACAGACAGATGGAACGGTGCGTCCGCACATATCATCGAGGTCGCGCTGCACCTGCAGCGCGAGCTCGCGCGTAGGAACCAATACCAGTGCTCGCCGACGCAACTGCAAGATAGGAATCCCGTAAGCCGCGGTTTTGCCAGTACCGGTTTGAGCCGTGGCGAGGATGTCATGTCCCTCAAGGGCGGGTGGAATCACTTGTGCCTGCACCGGAGTCAGCACTTCGAAGCCCATATCCAACAACGAATTCGAAATCCTCGTCGACAGATTCAGAGAGTCAAATCGAATCTCTTCATCCATGCGCTCAGCCCCTCCGGACCGAACCGGATAGTCGGCCGCCCCTGCTCATCCTATTTGGAAGGCACCGTTCCAGAAAATTATCGAATCGCTCTGCGATTCGAGTATTAGAAAGTTGATTCCCAGTCATCGACGTCCTGGGCGCGCTCCCAGTCCGCATAGGTCGTAACGCCGCGAGCGGTCAGTATCTCGCGCGCCAGCAGCCAGTAGATGAGAGACAACGAGCGGCGACCTTTGTTATTCGCTGGAAGAGCGAGGTCGACATTCCGCAGAGTGTTGTTGGCATCGCAGATGCCAACGATCGGCAGGCCCGTCGAGACAGCCTCTGACAGGGCCTGAGCATCCGCAGCAGGATCGGTCACGAAGAGAACCTCAGGCTCCATGTAAGTACGCAGTTGAGGGTTAGTCAGCGTTCCTGGGATGAAGCGGCCGACGATTCTCTTCGCGCCGATCGCCTGAGCGAACTTGCGTGCAGGGCGCTGTCCATATTGACGAGCGCTGACGATGAGGATGCGCTCAGGGTCGTAATTCAAGAGGAATTTTGCGGCGGTGCGGATGCGAGCATCCGTCTGGCGGATGTCGAGAAGGTGAAGTCCGCTGCCGTCAGCACGCTCACTGTCGATGAAGCGTTGCATGTCAGCCGATTTCATGTTGGTTCCAACGTGAACGGCATGCGTCTCATAGACGTCGTACGGCACGAGGGGAGACTCTGCTTCACTCATCAAGGATACCTCAGCAGCGCGGCGACCTGCCTCCCCCTCATAAGCGCTGCGCATTGCCCCAAAGGGGCGCCTCACTCGGTTTGAAGTTCGGATAAATCGGTGCATTCGCCGACGTCGTGCACTTCGGCGAAGCGAACACAGGGTTTCGTCAAGGTCACAGTAAGATCGAAATGGTCGTGGAATGATGCTGGTTCGAGCGGCGAGTTCCAGCCGTAGCCGCGGGCATCGATCTCGACAAGCCAGTTGCCATCAAAGAAATTCCCGCTGAATTCAACGCGTTCGAGAGGATAATCCTGAGTCGCTCGAACCTCCCAGAACGGGTTACCCCCTGCCTCACGCACGCCAGGCTCCCAAAGGCGCACCTCGACGTAGCGGTACTGGTTAGTCTCGTTGCCGACGAGTTCTTCGAGGATGCTCGAATAAGGGAACTGCGCCCTGAAGACAATCGTCAGTTTGGCGACGGTCTCGTCGAATTGGATGATGGTTTCATTGGTGTAGGAGATGGCTTCGAGACTGTCGGACTCAAATGTCACATCCCATGGTTCGGGACCGTCTTCCTTCATGATGAAGACCGGTTTCTCGCGCATTCCTTCGAGGATCTCTCGCTGCATGACAAGGCCTATGCAGCCGGCGCTGACCGTCGAGGCCAGCAGAATCAGCAGCATCCCGACTGCCATCGGTTGAGTCCTCATCACTTCCAACGGGGGGAACCTCTGACTTCAACCAAGCGCTATGCTGCTACCCCCTGAGGTGAAAGTAGGTGCCTCTCGGTACTCACAGGGAACGTCAAAGCCGAGAGGCTCAGTCACCCAATCGTCGTCATCGAGGCGTCCACCCCAAGAGTCAGTCACAAAAGAATCTGTTTGATGATTGAAGGCTAACAGAATTTGGTCTGTCGGGGCGACATCCGTGATTCATTGAGACGATTCCCGGATTATTATGCAGTATTAGATTACAGCGCGGCTTGCTGCGCTACCGAGAGGCACCCACCGCGCTAGGCGCGGTGAGCACCTCTCTCGCTGAATGATAACGTGGGAACCGGGCAAACCTGTTGCGGATAGTGCGCGAACAGCCATTCACTGAGGCGTTCCCAGGAAAATCCCTCAGCGTATGAGCTGATATCGCTCGCTACGCAAGCGATGATTACTCTTCTTCTTCTGCAGCGACGCGCGGAGCGTGTACTTCGCGGAAGACAACAACGCCGACTTCGAGGAGCTCGCGCAGCGCCCGCACGAGACTGAACTTGGCGTAAGCCCAATTCTGGTCGTAAGCGATTGAATCTGGCAGAGTTATGGTGACATCGTCATCCTCGAACTCCACTTCGAAGTCCGAACGGCCGGTGTTCATCTGCAACAGGGTCGCGACGCGCTCGGAGCGGTCTTCGACTACCTTGACGATGGTGTAGGTGTAGCGTAGAGTTGTGCCGGCGAGTGGGTGATTGTAGTCGATGCGAGCGCGGCCGGCGCGAAGCATCTGCAGGACGCCGTTGCGGCCGCCGATCTCGACAGGCGCGCCGATACCCAGCATGTTCGGGTCACTGACACTGCGCATCAGGACATTCTGCGAGATGGTCTCGACGAGAGAGGAATCACGCTCGCCATAAGCATCGGTGGGCTCGATATCGAATGTGTATTCGGTCTCGGTTTCGGCTTCAGCGAGGTGAGCCTCGAAGCCGCCAATCAAGCGACCGTCACCGATTACGGTGATCATCGGCTCATAGGTGCGGTTCTCATCGAAGAGCTCGTGTTCCTTCGCGATATCCTCACGAGTGGTCTCGATCAAATCGCCGCTGACGGCGTTATACAGGTCGTAATCGATGTGAACGATGGCTCCGGTATCCATGGTATTGCCCCCTATGAGCGACCCGCCGACCTATCTCCCCTTTTTGATTCACTCGGTTCATGCAGAGGTCGTAGATTCGACAAAACCGATGTACTGAGTGATTTCTCATGCCTGAAGAAATGAAACGTGCAATATTACCCACCAATCCACTGGGCATCTTCGGTATGGATGCAGTCGCTGGTCTGGTGAAGAGAATCGTCGATCAACAGTACCCAGAACAAGTTTGCTTTGCGTAATGATTTCCAACTCCTTCTTCGCCACGTAGACGAGGAAGCGATCAGCCTTGGTGGGAGTGAGTGAAGTGGTCACGCCCAGCACTCGCAGAGAGCGTTTCATTCCTCTTCTTCGGATGTGGTTTGGGCCCCATTTCCGCGCTCGCTGGAAAGCAGAGCGAACAGCCCTCCCAGCATGATGAGACCCCAGCCGGTCCAGACCAGGTGGGATCCTCGGAGGTCGTGGATGGTGACGCGAATCTGGGTGATTTCATCGATCTCTCCTGACATCATCGCACCGAGGCTGACGCTTGCCTGAGTCGAATCGAGAATGAAAATCATATCGCCGCTCGGACGCACGATTCTGTCAACCTCCGAGCGCTGCTGGAAGAAATTGAAACGCAGAATCCCCGGAGTGACTTTGCCGACTGGCTCGCCGTCTTTCTGGACTTCGATGATGAAGCCTGCGAAGCCTTCACCGATGGCGTACGGGTAGTCCGGGTCGTCATCGTCGATGAGAATTGTATCTCTGAAAATGAGTTCGTAGCCGTTGAATTCGGTCGCGACGTCCTTCTCGAGAGCGACCAGGTGGCTCGGGTCGGCGCGGTCGACCAAAGTGGTCGTCATGACGTGGCCCATCAGCAGGAGAAGGATGCCGAGATGGGCGAGGTGCGAGCCGAAGTAGCGCAGGCGGGCTGCATTGCTTCGGGCTCGAATACCTTGCGCCCACAGTGAGGGAATAGTGCGCTTAGCCGTCTTCCAGACCTCCGTAATCGTCGGTGGCAGGGCGAGGAAGAGCCAGGTCAGAAGGAAGAGGCTGATGGCGCCGCGCGAGATGGTCGAAGTGAGCAGAAGTTCCGGGTCACCGGGCAAGGCGAAGCGGTCTGCGTTGAAGGCGAGTGCTAGCGATACTGCGAGCGTGGCGAGCAGAATCATGTTGCCTTTTCGCGCTTCGACGCTGCGGCCCCAGGCGTAAAGGGTGAGAGCGAGAACCCCGAGTGCGATGATCGGTGCACCGTAGAACTCGTGTGCTGCGAGGCTGGTGCCGTCGATCTCGGCGGTCAGCAGGAGCCACGTCAAGCCGAGGAATGCTGCGCCGCCGAACCATGGAATCGAGCGTGCGAGGCGGGTGCGTGCGGCAGTGTTCTGGAGGGCGGCGAGAATCGGCAAGTCCTCCTCTTCGGCCGACATCATCCAAGGTCCGAGGAAGATTGCCATGCCGACGACAGCTTGGGGAATGGTCGCTGTCCATGTCCAACTGGCGAAGAGCATCAGGAATACGCCGCCGAAGACCCATTGCAGAGGGGGGTGCTCGGCTTGCCCACGCACGAGTAAGAGCATCAGGGCGAAGCCGACGAGGGTGATGGCGCTCGAGCCTATCCATGCTCCGACCGCGGCGGTGGCGAGGAGCAGAACCGTTGCCAGAGGTGGGTTCGTCGCAGTCAAGGGTTCGTGGCCGGCTTCAGACATCGCTTGGCGTTGTTGGTAGAGCAACCAGACGACTGCGGCGCCGGCGAGGATCAGCATCAGAATCAGGTAAGCCATGACTTCGATGCCGGCAGCGCCTTGGTCGGCGATCTGCAGAATTCGGATGTAGGCATCGTCGGAGATCTTCGCATCCTCATTGCCGACGAAGGAATGCACCGAAGCCCAGACTCCATTGGCGCGCGTGACGAGAGTCGCATGGATAGCCAGCGCGCCAGCGATCAAGCCCAATGCGGGCGAGGCGGTCATCGCTGAGGAGCGACCCTCGCCCGTCCGTGCGCGAGCGTGAAGAATCATCAGAAGGGCGAACCAAGGCAGAATCGAAGCGGTCTCGACAGGGTCCCAAGCCCAGTAACCACCCCAGTCAAGAACGGTGTATGCCCAAAGACCACCCAGTCCGATGCCAACTGCACCGACGAGGAAACCAGCCCTCGCCCAGTGCAGTTGAGTCTCGTGAACGACCCTTGCATCCCGCCCCTCGATCAACCCAGCCAGAGCCACGCAGGCGACAGCCAGACAGAGCGAATAATAAGAGAAAACGAGGGGCGGATGAATCACCATCAAATCGGTTTGAAGCAGCGGATTGAGCGTCCCAACTGCACCGGTCGCAGCAGCGAAAGGAGCCAGAATCCAAGAGATGCAGAGCACGATCAGAGTCATCCCATGAAGCAATCTGACCTCAAGAGGAATCGGGTTACTGCGCCCTGCCATGAACCAAGTCACAAGCCCCAGAAGTGCAGCCCACAGGAGCAATGGACCAGCCCGTCCACCCCACACCGCTGAGATGCGGTAGAACAGCGGCAGGTCGGCCCCACCGTAGCGCGCGACCAAGTCCAGAGAGGAGGCGTCGACGACGAAGGCCATCATCAGGACGAGGAAGGGAGACACCTGAGCTGCCACAGTCGTGTGTCGGGCGAGCGGGTCTCCCGCGCGCCTAGGCAGAGCAATCTGCAGCAGACTCGTCAAAGCAGCGAGCAGCATCAGCAGAAAGCCGATCGTGGCGAGAATCGAATCACCATCCGTAGAATTTCGCGCGTGAATAACCGAATGAGAGCATCGCTGGAATGATTCTCCGAGCGTAGAGGCTCGGACGGCGCAGAAGTATGCGGAGGCAGACGGCGAGTTTTCCGTGCGGACCCATGTCGCTCATCTCGTCGGGAAAGCAGCGCGCCATCAACGACAAATCATCGTCAGAGAGGTCGAACAATGCGGTTTTCCCCTGCAGAATCTTGTCGTAGGGCGGGAATTCGTCCTTCCACAATTGCTGGTATCGGGACATTCTGGCAGAGCTGAGGTCGCCTGTCGCGATCTGCTCGGCGGCGACCTTTGCGGCGAAGACGGCGGATTTCAGTGCGAGGTGCGAGCCGCCTTCGAAAAGCGGCGATGTGAAGCCTGCAGCGTCTCCGATCAGCATCAATCCATCATCGTAGGTGACTTCGTGGGGGCCGGAGATAGGGATGGTGCCTCCGAAGGCCGGGTTGCCCTTCTCCTTCCATTGTGGCGGAACTTGTTCAAGCCCCTTGAAATGGGTGATTTCGATGAATTCGTCGAGGGCCTTCTTAGCCCTTGGTTTGTCTTCTGTGACAAGGCCGACATTGGCTCGGCCGTCGCATTTGGGAATCATCCAGAGGTAGCCCTTCTCGGCGTACTCCGGCCAGATGTAGAAGTCGAGGTAGCCGTCGTTCGGAACTTCGAGCATCTCGTATTGCATACCTGCGATGACCTGCGGGCGTGGGTTGAGGTCGAGCATCTTGTTGCATATCCCAGCGACGCCAGAAGCGTCGATTACGACTTTGGCGAGGATTGGAAATTGCTCGCCCTTGCCCTCGCACAGCCAGCCAATGAAACGGTCCCCATCGAATTGCTTCTCCATGTTTCGGAGTTTGTGCGAGAGGTGGAGGGCGGCTCCTGCTGCTACCGCTTCATCGGCGATCCAGCGCTCGAAGAGATGCTTCTCGAGGACATAGCCCTCCTCGCTCAGGCACTTGGCCGTGCCGTCGGGGAAAATGACGCGGATGCCCTCGACCCGCATCGAGATGACGTCCTCTGGCAGGCTCAGGTTGAGATTGTCACAAGCGATGTCCGAGATGCATTCTCCGCAGTGAACCGGTGTTCCGATCGCCGGATGATCCTCGATGAGAATCGTCGAAAGGCCGATGCGAGCGCTGTGCAAGGCGGCATTTCCGCCGCCCGGACCTGCGCCGATCACCAGCACGTCACATGTCGTGATATCCTCGCCCACGGTCAATTGGGTTAGGCATCAGTCCAAGAAACCCTCGCCGCGCACGGTTGTGTGTCGGCGTCGTTCTGTGATGCTGGATAATAACGAGGCGATGTCTCGCAGTGGTACGGAAACTCGGTCACAACCAGCCATCGGAATTGACGGCTTTGGTGGATTTGGGTGCACCGCGGGGGCCGAGGCCCTCGGCGGACGTGTATCCGCTTGCGGGCTGATACCAAAGGATGCGTGGTCGTCCGAGGGATTTGCCACATAACGTAGAGTCGGCTTCAGCCTATTTCCAGCAGCATGAGGGGGCGCTGGCTGAAAGTGAATGTGAGCGAACCTTCTCAACAGCGAATCGCTACGCGGGGCTGATGACGTGGCGCAGCCTAACTCGATATCTCGAGGCGCTGGAGGCTGATGGCGAGTTGCGCAAGGTGGATTCGCCGGTGGACTGCTACCTCGAGGCGGGCTGCATCGCAGACAAATTGGTCAAGCGAGGCGGGCCCGCAATGCTGTTCGAGCAGCCGCGACTTGCGGATGGTACGATCAGTGAATTTCCGCTGGCGATGAATCTCTTCGGAACCCGCCAGCGAACCAATAAGGCGCTCGGCGTTGAGGAGCCGGGGGAAATCGGCGAGCGCATGGTCGAGTTGATGAAACCAGATATCGGCTCGATTCTCAAGGCGCCTTGGAAGGGCATCGGCTTGCTGAAACAAGGCGCAGCGATGGCCCCCAAAACCGTGCGCAAAGGTGCCTGTCAACAGGTGAGGATGGCCGATCCAGACCTCACGAAACTTCCGATTCCTACGACTTGGCCTCAAGACGGAGGCCCGTTCATCACACTTCCACTCGTAGTTACCCAAGACCCCGAGACCGGAGTCCACAACATGGGAATGTACCGCGGACAAATCTTCGGCCCCAAGGAAGTAGGTCTGCACTGGCAGCGCCACAAACACGGTGCCGACCACGCCCAATCCGCCGCCGAGAAGATGCCCAATAACGGCGGCGACAACAGAATGGATGTTACGATCTGCATCGGCGGCCCACCAGAATTGATGTTCAGCGCGATCTCACCTCTTCCGGACAACCTCTCAGAATACGAATTCGCAGGACTGCTCGCAGGCCGCCGCCTCGCCCTCACAAAATGCCTCACCAACGACCTGCTCATCCCAGCTGAAGCAGATTTCGTCATCGAAGGCTACACCACCCTGGGTGAAACGCGACTCGAAGGTCCCTTCGGCGACCATTTCGGATATTATTCACTCGCCGAAGAATACCCGATTCTGCATATCACAGCCATCACTCACAGGCGCAATGCGGTGTTCCCGGCAACGATTGTGGGGCTGCCGCCGATGGAGGATGGTTTCCTCGGTGAAGCGATTGGCGAGGCCTTCCTCTCGGTGCTCCAATTCCAACACCGCGACGTCGTCGACCTCTTCCTTCCACTTGAGACCGGATTCCACAATCTGGCAATCGTCGCAAGCCGACAAAGATACCCGCGACAGGCTCGCAAGACTGCGTTTGGACTGCTCGGAGCGGGGCAGATGATGTTCCTGAAATCGATAGTTGCAACCGATGCGAACCACCCCGTTAAAGACCTCGATGCGCTCCTCGATGCCCTCGATTCCAAGGTCAATATAGCTCACGATATCCAAATCCTGGACGGTCAAGTCGCCGACACATTGGCTCATGCTGCGCCTTGGGATAATGTCCATTCGAAGGTCGTCATCGACGCCTCCACGCCGACCTTCGACGACCCTGAAAGCGCTTCCGATATCCCCTCGGGACCGGGGGATGGTTTTGCCGAAATCGCTAGCATGGTTGACGGCGTTTCTGCTGTTCGGATGCTGCGGCCCTCGATGCTCGTGGTGACGACTCATATCAAGGGCGGGCCGCGAGCGGATGCTTCGATGGAGAGCCTTGACGAGGAGGCCGCGGCAGCGCAGCGCGCGCATATTGCGCGGCTGCGCGATGATATCTGGTCATTGGATGGAAGCGAGAATCTGCGTTGGTTATTCATCACCGATGATGATGCTGACCTCTCGGCTGATGATTGGCGAAGGCGGCTGTTGTGGCAACTTTTCTGCCGCTTCGAGGTTTCGCGAGATTTGCATTTCGATGAGGTAAGAACGCGAATTGCATGGGATGCGACTGCGCCGATTCCGAGTATCGAGGGGCCGTTGCCTGTTCGGCGCTGGCCGGCTGTGACTCTGCACGACACGGCGGTTGAGGCGAAGGTCGATGCTTGGCTCGAAGAAAATAATCTGTGAGCAGTGAAATAGAGGAGAGGTGAGAAGATGGGCGTCAAGGAAATTCTCGAATTCGTCAAGGTCGAACACACTCTGTTCTCCTTGCCATTCGTTCTCATTGGATTCCTTTTGGCGAATTTCGAGTATAGCACTCAACCCGAAGACCTCCTCTGGATTTTGATTGCCGCAGTCGGTGCCCGCGGCTTGGCGATGGCGCTGAACCGCATCATCGATCGTGACATCGATGCAGCGAACCCGCGCACTGCGAGCCGACATCTCGCATCAGGCTCAATGTCGATGAAGACGGCTTACAGACTCTCAAGCGTCTTCCTGATCATGCTGCTTTTCAGCGCATGGCAACTCAACGAAGTAGCATTGATGATGGCGTGGTTACCTGTGCTGGTCTTCGTGATTTACCCATACATGAAGCGCATCACTTGGCTGTGCCATTTCTGGCTCGGGCTCTGTCTGGGCCTTGCACCTGCCGGGGCTTGGGTGGCGGTTGCCGCAGATGTTCATGGCTGGGCTGCGATTACCGATTTGCATTGGTATCCAGGGATTTTCTTCATCTCACTCGGTGTGATGTTCTGGATTGCTGCATTTGACCTCAATTATGCAAGAATGGATGTCGAAAACGACCGCGCGAATGGAATACATTCCTTCCCTGCTCGCTTTGGCGAAGAAGCGACTACTCGCACCTCGATTCAATTCACCCTCCTGTGGTTCGCCTGCTTCGCCATTGCCGACCCTATCCATGAGATCTGGTTCCTTGCAGCAGCTGGGCTGATGGCGCTCGCAAATATCGCTGTCATCCTCGCCCGCGAGCGCTTCGCAGATTTCCAAACGACTCTCTTCCGTGTCTCAATGCTCACCGGATGGGTTCTCTTGCTTGCTCTGATGGTTTCTGAGTCGGCGAGCAATGCATTAGGCATTTGAGGTGAGAAAAATGTCTGAAGTCAGCATGTTCCGCCTGCATTCCGAATATGCTACTGCAGGCGACCAGGAACAAGCGATTGCGCAGTTGATGGAGCAGATCGAGGCCGGTCAAGAGCGCTGCATCCTGATGGGCGTGACCGGTTCGGGCAAGACCTTCGCGATGGCCAATATCATCGAGCAATTGGGCTTGCCTACACTGATTCTCTCACACAATAAAACCCTGGCACGGCAGTTGTGGCAGGAGATGAGCGAGCTTTTTCCAGAAAATGCGGTGGAGTATTTCGTCAGTTATTACGACTATTACCAACCCGAGGCTTACCTTCCCGGACGCGACCTCTACATCGACAAGGAACTGCAGATGAACGAACGCATCGAACAGGAGCGATTCTCGACGGTCGCAAGTCTGGTTTCGCGCCCGGATGTCATCGCTATCGGCAGTGTTTCAGTCATCTACGGACTCAACCCCCCTGAGGTTTTTCAGGCGGGACATCTCCATCTCGCCGTTGGCGAGCAGCGCGATCCGCAGGATGTGATGCGAGCCTTGGTTGAATTGCAATATCGGCGCACGACGAGCGATTTGACGCGTGGCGACGTGCGCCTTCGAGGGGAAGTTCTCGACATCTGGATGCCCAGCCGAGACGACCCGATTCGGGTCCGGTTCGGCTGGGATGGCATCGAGCGAATCCAAGTTTGTGAGGCGGTTTCATGGGAGCCCTTGGACGAGATCGAGGAAGCTTGGATTCACCCTCGACAATTCTACATGACCAGCGAAAAGCGTTTTTTGCAAGCCATGGAAGACATCGAGTTCGAGTTGAATGAACGCATCGATTGGTTCACCTCGAAAGGCAAAGACCTCGAAGCCCACAGAATCGAGCAACGAACAAAATTCGACCTCGAAATGCTCAGCGAGATAGGTTCGTGCAAAGGCGTCGAGAATTACTCGAAGCATTTCGACGGGCGCGAGGTCGGCGAGCGCCCATATTGTCTCTTGGACTTCTTCTCCCACAATGCCGAGGAGTACCACGGCGACGCACAGAAATACCTCGTCATCATGGACGAATCACACGTCACTCTACCCCAAACTGGAGGCATGTTCGGGGGCGACTGGTCGCGCAAGAAGAATCTCGTCGATTACGGCTTCAGGCTACCCAGCGCCCACGATAATCGACCCCTCAGAATCGCCGAGTTCCAGGAATTGATTCCCACCATGCTCTACGTCAGTGCGACTCCGGGCGAGCGCGAATTGCGCCACCTCGCAGAGGTCACGGGACAATCTGTTCCAGAAGGTCTCTTGCACGCGCAGTCGGGCGGTGGCGCGGGCGAAGCGGACGTCGACAAGAAGCAGGGTAATCGTCCGATGGAGGAGATCATCGCTGGCATCGAAGGCGTTGTCAGAATGGAGATTCGACCTACCGGATTGCTCGACCCAAAAATCAAGATTCAAAGAACCAAAGGGCAGGTCGACGATCTGCTGAGTGAAATCAACAAAGGCATCGAGCGGGGCGAGAGGACCTTGGTCACGGTGATGACCATCAAATTCGCGGAGGAGGTAGCGGCTTACTTGGAAAGGATGGGCATAAAAGCGCATTATCTGCACTCTGAAATCGATACCATCGAGAGGTCAGAAATCATCAAAGCGCTGAGAATCGGACACATCGACGTCATCGTCGGAATCAATCTCTTGAGAGAGGGTCTGGACATTCCCGAAGTTTCGCTGGTGGCGATTTTCGACGCTGACCGACAGGGCTTCCTGCGCAACGAACGCTCGCTTCTGCAGACCATCGGCAGGGCCAGTCGTAACGCCAATGGGCGGGTCATACTCTACGCGGACTCGGTCTCGCCAGCGATGGAGGCGGCGATTGGGCAGACGGATGCTCGGCGCCGGCGGCAGGCGGAGTTCAATGCGGCGCATGGCATCACTCCGACGACGATTCGCAAGGCTCTGCCGGTGATGGATTCGGAGGCTGACGACCTGCTTGCCGGCGTGGCTGGCAAAGGCAGGGGCGGCGGGCGCCGACTGGTGGCGAAAAAGCCCGGAAGCAAGGGGCTGGATGGCATCGTCAAGAAATTCGGGCTGGGTGCTGGCGCAGGGGCGTGGAATTCGACAGACTCGGTTCTGGACAATATCAGCCAGCCCGAGTGGGTCATCGCCGCCGGAGATGCAGTGAACGGTATCGACGGCGAGCCAATCGAATCCGATGATGACCTATCCAAGTTGATCAAGAGATTGGAACAGGAGATGAGAACCGCAGCCGCGCGACTTGATTTCGAGCGCGCAGCCGCTCTGCGCGATCGCATCTACCAATTGCAAACCGCCGAATGAGACGGTGTTCGACTTCGATTGACAGCCGACACTCACCATCTGAGTTCGGCTGCATCATCTATCGGTGGTTGGCAGGCAAGCCCCTCACACAACCACGCTCGCCAAGGTGCATCGCCACGGTCTCGACCTGCCTCGGCGTTGGTACTTGAGATGACCAAGGAGCGCGGCGGGGCAGAAGCCCGCAGAGCCTCGGCCTCCGGGGGTTCATTCCCATCGTGATGGATATGCCAGATCGCCCACGGATCATGCAAGTCCTGAGCGGCGTTCAACAGACTCCAGTAAGCCGGACCTCGATGTTTGAGCGAGGAACTCAGACGTTTGATGGCTGCCTCTGCGGAACTCCGCCAGAGCGCCGCATCGGCATGTTCGGGCAGAATCGCCTCAAGGCTCGCGAGCAGTTTTACAGCGACCGCAGTCGCGCTCGGAATCGCAGAATCCGATTCTGAGCGTTGTCGAATCGGCAATTCGCCATGCTCGGCAGTGGTCAGCCAGAATCCACCCTCGACGTCAGCGAAGGAATCGAGCATTCGAGCCGTGATCGCCAGAGCCCGCTCGACAGGCTCGGCCAAGTCGTGACGTACTCCCCATTGCAACAATCCCAGAGCGGCCCAAGCATGGTCGTCGAGGAATCCAGCTCCTCCGTTGACCTCGCCACGCCAAGTCCTCAGAACAGAACCATCCTCAGCGCTCGAGCGCTGCAGCAGGCCCATCGCGAGGTGTTGACCGACAGACTCTGCAGCCTCGCCCAAGAGTTCTGAACAGGCGAGCAGAAGCATGCCATTCCACGCCGTCAGAACCTTGTCATCGGTTCCCGGCCTCGGCCTCTCCGCCCTCGCCGCAAGCAATTTCGAGCGGAGAGATTCCTCATCCATCTCACCCGAAACCTCGCCAAGCGCCAAGACACTGCGCCCACTTCCCTCGAAGTTGCCCTCATCGGTCACGCTCCAGTATTGACATGCCGATGATGCGAGTTCGGGACCCAGAACCGCCTCGACCTCGGCGGGAGTCCAGAGATAGAATTCACCCTCTTCCTTGCGACCCGAAGAATCCTCAGAATCGGCATCGAGGGTCGACCAACAGCCGCCATCAGGGTCAAGCATCTCGCGCTGCAACCAGCCTAGAGTGAGGTCGATCACGCGCTCATGCATGTCAGCCTCACCGACACCCATCCGCAGTGCAAGCCCATGCACAGAAAGCAACAATGCATTGTCATACAGCATCTTCTCGAAGTGCGGAACAGCCCAAGCAGCATCGACGCAGTACCTGTGCCAACCACCACCCAGATGGTCGAACAGACCACGCGAAGCCATGCAATTCAAACTGTGTTCAACAGCCGCCAGAGCATCTGTCGAGCCATTCCGGATCAGCCCCTCCAACTCCATCGGATGTGGGAATTTGGGCGCCCCACCGAAGCCACCGTCAACCGAATCGTGAAGTTTCAGCGAGTGCAGTCCGGAAGCCATCAGCGAAGCGGCGACTATCGCCCGCGGATCATCTTCAGACTCAACCTGCCCATCCTGCGACCGCAGATGCTGAATCACTCGCTCGGCATTGTCGAGGATATCCTGACGTTTACCGTCCCAAGCCTCGCAAAGCATCTCGATGAGTTGTTGCCATGAAGGACGTCCGAAGCGAGGTTCAGGAGGGAAGTAGGTGCCGGCGAAGAAGGGACGAAGCGTGTGCGGGTCGAGGAACGCGTTGAGCGGCCAACCACCACTACCGGTCATCGCTTGACATGCAGCCATGTACAGTGCATCGACATCGGGTCTCTCCTCCCTGTCGACCTTGATGCAGACCAGTTTCTCGTTCATCAGAGCAGCTACCTGAGCATCATCGAAGGACTCGTGCTCCATCACGTGACACCAGTGACAAGCGGCGTAACCGATCGACACCAACAACGGTCGGTCGAGTTGCCTCGCGCTCTCGATCGCCGCCTCGTCCCAGGGCTGCCACGCCACAGGGTTGGAGGCGTGTTGCAGCAGATAGGGTGAGGAGCATTCTGACAGGCGGTTGCTGGGTTGCTCACCTGTCATGTTCGAGGGGTTGCTTTGGCTGTCTTCAACCACTCGGCTGAATCGGGTTGCCTCGAGTGAGCGCTGCTGCTGCGAGATTGTATCTGCAGATTGCTGAAAGAAAATTGAATTCCGACTCAAGGTTCAAATCAGGGAATTCGTTTTAGTTACCATGAGCACACGAGCCCTAGCCCTAGTTTTGATACTGACAACGAGCGCCTTCGCTGGATGTACCGGAGGAGATCCAGATGCTGGAGGCACCGATGAACTCGACATTGAGATGATTATGGATTTTCTCAACAATTCATCAATAGAAATTGCAAATTACAACTATTACAATAATTCGACAACGAATACATATTTCGTCAATGGTACCAACTCAGTTCCGACTCTACACAGTTTGAATGGGGTGATTTCACCTTCCGAATCTGTGACGAATATAGAGAATTATACTGAACTAGGATTCCTCGTGAATCTCGCCCAATTTGAAGGTGCAACCTCTCCTTTGGATTTAGATGGAGCCAATATCTGTGTTGGAATCGGTTCAATGACAGAATCCGCGATACTGAATTTTTACAGCCAATATGGGATGACAATGACCACTATCAACACCGAGAACGCGGCTGCCGCGCAGGAGAATTTCCTCGACGGTTCCTGTGGTGTTTGGGTCGGTACAATCGGAGCACTTTCCCAGAGATTATACGGCCTGAGGGATGAGGGGATGGATTTGATATTGATGAATACAGTCATTTCTATAGAGGTTATTTGGGTCGAAATATACAGTGTTTTTGATATCGAAATTACTCAAGAAGAGGAAACTGCAATCTCTTTCATCTCAGTGGATGTTTACACTAATCTACGCGCTGTCTGCTCAATCAATTGCACTGGAATTGATGCTGATATCGAATTGGATGTTCGTTATAGGACTTCTACTCATTCGATTTCTTGCAATAATGGCGAGTGGCAAGATGAATCCATTAGAGATGAATTCAGTAGTTATTCTGCATTTCGTGGTGAAGGATTGAACTGTCAACATCACTTTTCTTACAATGCTTCTACCTACTTCTCTGATCTCAGCGATGTAGACTTAGACAGATATGTTCTCGAATGGTCTGATTGGCACTACTTCATCGTCTGGGAAGAGAATACAGTGATTGTTGAAAGTTGAATACGAAAGAGCGAGCCGACCGGCTTGTGCCGACATATTCGCGCGATGACTTCACCGCGCCGGTCAAAGACTACGATTTCTCCGCCGTCAGCGACGTGGCTTCGCTCATCGACCAGATGTCGACGGCCGGCGGATTCACCGCGACGAAGCTCGCCCACGCGCGCGATATTCTACGCGAAAGTGTGGCGAAGTCGGGCGAAAAAGGCGTTTTGAATTGGTTGTCATTTCCGGCCTGTCTGTGTGCGACGGGAACTCGTGGATTCTTCCTTGAGGCGATCAAGCGCCGTGCTTTCAACGTCATCATCACCACCTGCGGAACGCTCGACCACGACATCGCTCGGACCTACCAGGACTACTTCCACGGCGACTTCAACCTCGACGACATCGCCCTTGGCGAAGAGGGACTGAACCGTCTGGGCAACGTCATCGTACCCAACGAATGCTACGGTGAGATTCTCGAGAATGTGGTAATGCCCTGGCTGTCTGAAATCGAAGAAGAACGGGCTGCTGCACAGCCCGACAACCCTTGGCTTGGATTTGGCTCGGTCGAACTCTGCTGGGCCATGGGCGATAGGATCGAGGACGAGACCTCGCTGCTTCACTGGGTCGCCAAACACCGCATTCCAATGGTCATCCCAGGTCTCTCCGATGGCTCGATCGGCGCTCAATTATTCATGCACCGTCAGAAGAATCCCAATTTCATGGTGGATTTCTTGGCCGATGAGCAGATTCTCTCCGACTTGACTTGGACCGCCGAGGAATCTCATGCGCTGATGGTCGGCGGTGGAATTTCGAAGCATCACGTGATCTGGTGGAATCAGTATCGTGATGGACTCGATTCTGCGGTTGGGATCACGACTGCGCCCGAGCACGACGGCTCGCTTTCGGGCGCTCGGCTGAAGGAAGCGATTTCATGGGGCAAGATTCGACCCGATGCGCCCCATGTCACGGTCGAAGGAGACGCAAGCGTATTGCTGCCAATCCTCGGCGCTGATCTCTTCGGCGAATGAGACGAATGCGTCCCATAAGGTAGCCGAAGACATTTTTTTCGGATTTCCTGACCTCCTCGCCCTTGAAAGTAGCCAGTCAGCAAGAAGTGCTATTCCCCACCGATCTCAATTCTGGGCTTTGGCCCAAATTCAGTTCGGATGGTCCCTACCCGATTCCAGTGCGAGGCGTTTCCCGCGCTTATCACTCAGTGTTTAAGCGAAAACGTTGCAATCTGATGCTGGGATAGTGATTATATGTCGTCGGTTTGCAGCGGGGTGCTATGTCCGTTGAGGCTATGTTGCAAGAGATGATAGATAATCTGACTGAAACCATGAAGGATGCTGGGAAGCATGACAAGGGTGTGAACGCTGCTGGAACACGTGTCCGCAAGACGATGCAGGGCATCAAGGCCGCAGCTCAGGACGTGCGCAAGCAGGTCCAAGCCGACAAGAATCAGTGAATATCTCGCGCACAGCGCGAGGATTGCTCAGAAGTAGAGATGAACTCTGAGCTCATGCTCAAGCGTCTTCTTTCATCTGAGCATGGGCGAATAGTTCCATTATTCCTAATCTCATTGCTGTCAGTGGATGCCATCCCTCATCGCGCCCAGCAGACTTCAGCGCATCGTGCAGGGGCGTCAGGTTCGGTCGCGTGACTCTTCGCTTGAATTGAGCAGCGGCCGGACTAGGAATCGAAGAAAGCGACTCGATGCTGTGGCTGAGGTTCAGCGCATCGGTGTAACGACCCCAGAGCAAGCCCATCTCGTCGAGCACGGCCTCAGCTGACCAGGCGCGGCGACCGGCCAGATCGATGACCCCTTGGCTGATGGCGTCGGCGTCGGCGAGAATGATGAGTGAAATCGCGTCTGAAGCGTCTCGGATGTGGACCCAGTGACGCGCTTCGAGGTCGGCTGGTGCGAGTCCCTCGGCGCCTTCTTTGACCCACTCAACCCACTCGTGGATGACCTCGCTTCCCCAACCTGTGAGACCCTCGGGAACCAACAGATCATGGACTCTGACGATGATCTTCGAATCGGGTGGCAGCGAATCGGGTGGTATGACTGCGATGTCTGCGGCCGGGTCAGCGGAATTGGCGGCGGCCGTCCCAATCGCGACTGTGATCTCTGCTGCCTCGCGCGAGTCGGTGAGACTGGCTCCGGCTCGAATCAGACGGTCGGCGATGGCGTAGTAGACGCTGTCGATCTCGCCTAAGAGATGGACTGCTTTGCCGGTGTTTTGGGCATTGCTGCCTTCAGCACTTACGATGGTGCTGTCGCTGGCACTGTCGGCGGTTGCCATTCGATTCTGCGAGCAGGGTCGGGCAATTGGTTCTGACTCAGACAGTGGCTTCGATTGCCGCTTGTTCTTCGAGGGCGATGAAATGGTCAAGGCAATTGCGCACGACCGTGATTATCAGGTCTATTTCGGCGGAGCTGACACCGAAGTGCGGGGTGAATCGCAGCGCGTTCTTGCCGCCGTGGATGACGCCGAGTCCTTGCTCGCGGCACCATTCCTCGACCTTGCCGAAGCCGACGACTGGGAAGCGGTCTTCGTCGAGTTCGACGCACAGCAGAAGTCCCGTTCCTTGGACCAGCGGAATGCAATCTGGATAATCGGCTTGCAGAGCCTTCAGTCCAGCGAGGAATTCATCACCCATCGCCACGATGTTGGCTCGCATCTCAGGTGTGACGCGGTGGAGCACGGCGATTGCGGTCTCGAGCGCTCTTGGATTCGTCGTCATGGTATTGCCGTAGACTCCGACGATGTAGAGGTCGGCAGCACGCTCCGACAGCCCAATCACCGAAAGCGGGAACTGGCCAGCGTTGAGTGCTTTAGACCAGGTTTCGAGGTCAGGTTCCTCGGCGTCCTGGAAGCCTCGATAATCGACGACGGAAAGGCAGCCTTGTCCACGCAATCCTGCTTGGATCGAGTCGACGAGCAGCAGGCTGCCGTGCTCCTTTGTCAGCATGCGAGCCTCGTCGTAGAACTCGCGAGTGATGCAGGAGCCTGGACTTCCCTCGCCCTGAATAGGCTCCATCGCCATCAATTCGATGAAGAAGCCCTCGTCGTCCGCGCGAGCGAAGATGGCTTGCAGTGCGGCGATGTTGTTCGCCTCGACAGTGAGAATGTGGTCTCGATTGCGGAAGGATGCGAGGTTGGCGTTGTACGGACCTTTGCAGGAATCAGAAATCGACGCCGGCCTTTGGGTCCGTCCATGGAAGGATTGTTTCAGCGACAGCAGCTTGATCGGTTTGCCTTCGTGTCGCCCTCCTTCTTTTGTCATCTGGTGGGCATTGACATCAGCGATTCTCATGCTGAGGGTCACCGCTTCGGAGCCGCTGTTCAAACAGATGAAGTGTGAGAACGGACAACCGCCTCGCGTGTGTCCCACCTCTCTGCGCAGCGCATCGGTGAACCGCTTCTGACTGAAGGAAGGCGTCATCACATTGGCCATCACCCAATTCTGACTCATCGCTTCGATAATCGCGTCGGGCCCGTGACCGGCGCCGAGCATGCCGTAGCCGCCATTATCGTGCAGAACTCGACCGTGACAGGTGACGATCCATGGGCCTCTCGCCGCCAAGGCAACGTAGGGATTGACGGTCTCAGGTTTGTAGAAATTGATGTAATCCGCTTGCAACTTCTCGACGAGGTCAGCCTCATCGAGCAGTAAGGTGGCAGCGCCGACCTCGTCGCGCAAAGAAACATGAACAGAATGGGCATCCTCAATCGCTCGTCCGAGACTCGAATCACGCCCGCAGAAATCGGCGATCACCGAATCTGACAAGCCGACGGTACGGGGGGTCCCAGAGTTCGAGCGAATGTCCTCAAGAGTCCAGCGAAGTCGGGCACGAGCAGGGGTGGGAGGGTGCGCTCATCAACGTTCTCCGTCATTTGATTCCCAGTTTCCGGAAGGAGGATTTCGCAGCCGGGCTGTCAGATTGGCTTTTCTGATAACCATATCAAAAATCAAACTCACTTTAGTTTTCTAATTGGTTTTTTTGTTCTAGGACTAATATTTCAATTGGATTATCAGTCTTCATTAAGCGATAGATTAAGTGCCAATCCATCGAAGGTGGTCGCAGGGAACAACACGGGGGAAGCACTGACCCAAAACGCGAGGGATACACATGAGCGAAGAATATCGGATACAGGAACTACTGCAGAGAGAGGTCTACGTCGGCGAGACTTTGGTTGGAATCATCACTGGTGAACGCAGCCATCCACGCGACGAATTCGTCCGATCGATGCGTCTCGAAGTTGTTGATGATGTAGCTGATGAGTACATGCGAAAGGCTGCTGAATGCGCACCTCTTTCGAAGGAATTGGTGCACAGCATCCTACCAAATGGCGGCGTGAAACTGTCGAAATCGATGCGCGAGTTGCAGCGCAGGTGGCGCAACACGATTCGCATCGACGAACAGCTCTGGGCGCCTGACGAGTTGCTCGACCGAGCCGTCATGGACAACAATGGCATCGACCTTGGCCAAGTGCTGGGATTCGTCAAGGTCAAGCGGACCTATCGCGGGGTCATCGTTCAGACGCGTTCGGTTCTGCGGCGGAAGTACGAATTACCCGATACACTGATCGTTCCGGTCAAACAATTGGCTCGAACTACCGCGTTTTTGGATGAATTGATCCTACGATGCACGATGAAGAGGTTGCTCACTCTACCGAGTTACCTGGCCCTCAACGATGACTGCGATGATCCTAATATTCAGTGATTGAGCAGATTCTGCAGCCCGCGCGCGAGAGCGGGTGCTGAACTGACGACCGCTCTTGGATTCGGCAGCGAATCGCTGCTGTGAACACCGTTTACGTGCGATGCCAGGCGGCTGATCGCGCCTGCTGTGAAGAGTCCGTGAGTGCAGGCGGCATGGACTTCTGTTGCGCCCTGGCGGAGCAGTGCGTCGCTGGCGCGACAGATGGTTCCACCTGTGCTGATCATGTCGTCGACGATAGCGACGACTTTGCCGTTGACATCGAGGTCCTTCGGTTGGTGCTCGATGGTGTGTGCGTCGATTCTGGTTTTCTCGAGATAGCTGAATTCGCAGCCCATCAGCTTCGCTACCTCGGTGGCACGCGCAATCGCACCCTTGTCGGGACTGAGGATGAAATCGGGCGCCACCGTTTCGGCCAGATGTTCGGCGATCTCCGGCATGGCGCTGACGAACTCGACCGGGACTGCGAGATTCTCGAGGATCGCGGGTGCGTGCAGGTCTAGGATGGCGATGCCATCACAGCAACGCGCGAGCATCTCTCCTATCACCCGCGCGGAGATCGTCTCGCCAGGCGAGAAGCGCTTGTCTTGGCGAGAATATCCGAAGTAGGGGATGGCGAGGAAAATGCCTGGACCGACATCGGGCAGGCTTTGGGGCTCTTCGCCCTTGTGATTCGAGAGGTCACCTCGACGAACATCCCTGATCGCCTCGAGCAGGAGGATGGTTTCGAGGACACCTGCGTCCGGATATGTATTCGAGACCAGCACCACCGGCTCGGCGCGAATCGCATCGAAGGCTTCGGACGGAACGCGCACGTAGCCCTCGCCGTCCGGGAATCTGCGACTCTGCAATTGCACGAAATCAAGCCCGAGATGTGGCGACAGGGCTTCTGCTACGGCCCGGCCTGAGGTACCGCTCACAACGGGCATGGTTGACTTCGGCCACCGGCTGTCCCTTCATGACTTCTTCTCTCGCTGAGATAGGTGTTGAAATCACGATGCACACCTTCAAAATGGGTATGCCTCTCGCCGGCTCTGCTCAAGGGCGTGTAGCTTAGTTTGGCTGGAGCACCCGGCTGATAACCGGGAGGTCACAGGTTCAAATCCTGTCATGCCCACCAACCCATCCGACCTCTGGAGTCATCTTTCTCAAATGAGGTCGGAGGAGTTGGTGGGCAAATTTCCTATCGCTGAATAATAGCGTGGTCAGCCCTAGCACTGCCATTCTCAGGGGCTGTTTAGGATCGTCTCAAATTTGTTCGAGGAATCACCAAGAACGCTTCACTCAGGGCTTGTCTCAAACCATTTCCAGTTCCCAAGAAATATCAGAAATCGTATTCTCGCAGCGTCTGGGCCAAACGGTCAGCATCAGCGACCCAGACGCTGCGTTTATATCGGCCACGCCGTGCGCCGGACTACCCCACATGAGGAGTGAATCCAATGAGTGTACACATCGCATACGAAACCCCACAAGACGTGCAAGAGCAGGTTTACGAGATGGTCAAGGCCATCGGTAAAGATGGACGAGGGACTCTGAAGAAGGGCGCCAACGAGGTCACCAAGGCTGCTGAGCGCGGTACTGCTCAGATGGTCGTGATGGCTGAGAAGGTCAATCCAAGCGAACTTCTGGCCCACATCCCGATGATCTGCAAGGAGAAGTCGATCCCTTTCATCTACGTCGAAGACCAAGCCTACCTCGCTGAAGCTGCTGGAATGCCCACTGGGACCCGCACCGCCGCCATCGCCGTGATGGAATACACCAAGGATGCCGCGGACCACTTCAACGGCGTCAAGGGCCACTACGAGACCCTAATCGCTTGAATGGATTGAATCTAGGAGTTAGGAGGACATCGAAATGGCAGAAGCCGAAGCATGGCCCGCAGAGGTCGTCGAGATCGTCGGCCGCACCGGCATGACCGGTGAGGCGACTCAAGTCAAGGTCCGCGTCAACGACGCGTCGAACCCACGCGACATCGGTCGCATCATCACTCGCAACGTCGTCGGACCTGTCCGGATCGGCGATATACTGATGCTCAAGGACACGGGCCGAGAGGCGCGTCGACTCAACGCTCGCTGAGGTGAAGAATCATGCCCGAGCGCCGAGTATGCAATTTCACCCACGAGGAGATCGAGCCGGGAACCGGCATGATGTTCGTGAGGCGAGATGGGACTGTTCTCTGGTTCAAGGACAGCAAGTCGCGCAAGAACATGCTGAAGTTGAAGCGCAATCCGCGCCGCCTCAAGTGGACGCGGCGCTACGAGAAGGGCGGAATCAACTGATTCATCGTCTTATTACCTCAGATATCTGGATAAGACCGAATTACCATACTGGTCAGGAAGTGCCAGGGACTGCAGGCAGATGCGATGCTCGATGAGTAGACCAAATCGCACTCGATGATTCAATTGAGCATGAATCTGAGTGATTCGAGAAGGAAGGATCTGCCACAGCCATTATCGCAATTTCACTGACGCAAGATAATATGACGACGCTGCCTAGGGTTAGCGGGGTTCTGAGATGTCTGAGGAAGAGAAAACTGTTGAGCACAAATTAGCCACAACCGCAATTCACGCAGGCGAAGTCCACGACCCATTGGGCTCTCACGTCAATCCGATTTACCAGACATCGACCTTTGTTCACGAGGACTTCGAAGCCATCGAGAGTTGGGGACGGGGCGAGAGAGAAGCCTATACATATTCGCGAGGAGATAACCCGACTCGCGAAGTTCTAGCACAAAAAATCGCGGCATTGGAAGCCTATGGCATGGAAAATGCAGATGCTGTCAGCGCGATGATTTTCAGCTCAGGAATGGGAGCGATAAACGCAGCCATACTCGGTATCGTGAGCGCTGGAGACCACATCATAACGCAACAGGTACTGTATGGTTCGTGTGACCATCTATTCTCTGAACACCTGCCGAATTACAATATCACAATTAGTCGAATTCGAGGACTCGAGGCTGAAGCGCTGGAGGCTGAACTCACAAAATATCCAAACACAAAAGTCGTCTATCTCGAAAGCCCGGCAAATCCGTCAATGACGATTATTGACATCGAAGAGACTGCCCACATAGCCCACGCCCACGGTGCAAAACTGGTTGTCGACAACACCTTCGCCTCGCCTATTCTACAACAACCCCTGGCACTCGGCGCCGATGTCGTCGTTCACAGCACGACGAAATTCATCAACGGGCATGGAACAGTAATCGGTGGTGCAGTGGTCAGCGCTGATGCCGAATACATGGAGAACGGTCCCGGGAAGAAGTTGCGCTTCATGGGCGGCGCAGCACCGAGTGCATTCGATTGCTGGCTCACCAATATCGGCCTCAAAACCCTGCCATTGCGGATGCGCCAACACTGTATCAACGCCAGAGTGGTCGCCGAATTCCTCGACGGCCATGCCAAGGTTGAGCAAACATACTGGCCTGGGCTTCCGAGCCATCCCAAGCACGATGTGGCGGCTCGACAAATGAGTGATTTCGGCGCGATGATATCGATCGACTTGGGCAGTTATGCAGCCGCTGGTCGATTCATGAGCGGGCTCAGCCTATGCTCGCTCGCGGTCAGCCTCGGCAATATCGACACGCTGGTTCAACACCCAGCGAGCATGACGCATCGAATGCTTTCTGACGAGGGCCGAGCCGCGTCGGGAATCACTCCCGGATTGGTGCGGCTCTCTGTTGGAATCGAAGATGCGGATGATATCGTCGCCGATTTGAGAAATGCATTAACAAACGTTTGATCATTCAGTCGAAGATTCGAGTTTTATTCGATAACTCACCATTGATCTCAGTTGGTCTGGTTGGTACTGCGGTAGATGTTGTACGAATCGTAATCCAATACCTGAGCTCCACCAGCTCCATCTTCGTCTCCATCACCATCACCGATGCTGTTGGTCTGGTTGGTAGAGCGGTAGATGTTGTACGAATCGAAATCGAATATATCTTGGACGCCTTCACCGACAGCTTCGATCAAGTCGGAGAGGAAGCCAGCGACCTTTTCGAGGGTGGTTTTCTTCTCGATTTCTGGTTTCATTATGCAGATGATGTCAGGCTCTTCGCCAAATCCAAAAAATTCATCACACCATGCTTGCTTCTCGACGGACCACATTTCCTTGGTCAGGCAATTGTAGCGAGCAGGATCACTCGATTCTCCAGAATCGGACGAATCCAATCCGTCCAGGGCGTTCGTCGTTTCATCGTCAGCGGCGGCTTCACCGCTGGCGAGGCCAGCTACGCCGACTAAGAAAATCAGCGCGGCGATTGTCAGGGTTTGGTTCTGAGCCATATTCAAACGGCATCGTTGTTGAGGATATATACGACTTGGTAAGGAGATTTTACATTGTTTTCAAGCAGAATACGGAGGATTCCGGCGCCATCACAAAAAATTCACCGGAATCAGGCGAGTACGACGAGTACGACGAGTACGACGAGTCAACTCAGGCGGGGGTGCCAGCGTTGTAGCCATGGTTGTGGGCGAATGTCGCGCAGCGGTGTTGCAGCCGAGCCGGAGCATCATCAGAGTTGAATGCCCAACGGCAGAGCCGAATGATGTCGCTTCGATCGACACCATCGCCATCGACATCGATCTGATTGTGCAGCCACTGGCGGCAGCGCTCCTTCATCGCATCCGAAGCCTGGTCGGAATCGTGGATCCTCGCACAGGTGCGCATGATGTCAGCGCGGTCGACGCCATCGTCGTCACGATCGATCTGGTTTCGCAGCCATTGGCGGCAGCGTTCCTCGAGGGAAGCAGGAGCTTGGTCGGCATTGTGAATCCTCCAGCAGGTTCGGGCGATATCGGCACGGTCAACACCATCATCATCACGGTCGATCTGATCGGCGAACCAAGCACGGCAGCGAGCCTTGAGTCGGTCGGGTGCATCGTCTGAGTGCATTGCATTCCAGCAGACTCGGGCGATGTCTTCGCGGCTGACATCCCGCGTGGTCGTGGTCTCATCGTTGGTTATGGAAGCCGACGCGGCTCCCGAGAGGAGCAGTGTGGCGACCAGAAACAATGCTGAATAACTGGTTTTCATCGAACTTGGCTGAATTTTTCACCTTATTAACCTGAGTGGTGTGTTGGATTTGTCAACATCGCGGCTCGCTGGCCGAGCGCGTGATCAGCATCGTTGGTCGATATCTTCGGCAAGTAAGGGGCCACAGCATTACTCATCGATTCGCTAGATGGAATCGTCTCATCTGAATCGCGAACAGCCTCATTCCTCGGATTGAGCCTTCTCACTGCGCATGACTTCGACCAACTCCGCAGCCTTTTCGACTTCCATATCGTGAGTCACGATCAGATGTCTCGTCATCAGATGACTCTCAAGGCGCCCATCGCAGACCGGGCAGGTCGATATCGGCAGCAGAATCCGAGGGGCGACCTCGTTGACATTCTGTTGCTCCCACAAGCGCAAGATTTCTCGAATGAACCTCTGCAGCAGCAGGATGAGGAGGATCGCGATTCCGAAGCACAGACCGAGCTCGGCAATCGGGTCCATGACAACTGAAGGCCGTCAGCCTCTATCAATTCCACTGAATTAGGACTTCTAGGTCATTTCGTGCAAAATTGCGAACACAAACCTAGGGATGGTGTGTCACCAATGAAATGCCCGAACCGGAATGCGGTTCGTTGGCAGTTCATTGAAAAGTGAGGGGCGGCACGCCCGCGCCATGAGCATGCAGACGACATTCATCATGGTCAAGCCCGACGGCGTTCAGCGTGGCCTTGTAGGTGACATCATCGGCCGCTTAGAAACCAAGGGACTGCGCCTCGTTGGCCTACGCCAGCTCACCCCTTCGCTCGAGCTTGCAGAGGCGCATTACGCAGTCCACGCCGAGCGCCCATTCTACCCTGGTCTCATCGATTTCATCACATCTGGACCGGTGGTGGCGATGGCTTGGACTGGTGATTCGGCAATTTCAGTCGCACGAAACCTGATTGGACCCACAGACGGGCGCGCAGCCGCGCCCGGAACCATACGCGGGGATCTCGCCATGGACATCGGACACAACATCATTCACGGCTCGGACGGCGAGGACACTGCAGAGTTCGAGTTGGGATTGTGGTTCCCCGAGGGGACCGTCGACTGGATTCGCGACGCTGAGAGTCAGATTTACGAGTGAATTTCATTGAGGACTGCGCATGAGGTGTCAAAGATGTCAGGACGCCGTCAACCCATCGTCTCCGTACTAGGCCATGTCGACCACGGCAAGACCTCGTTACTCGACCATATCCGTGCATTGGGGTCGGGGCGTCAGGCAAGCGTGATGGATCGAGAAGCTGGGGGGATCACCCAGCATATTGGGGCCACTGAAGTTCCTGCAGTTCTTCTGAATGAGTTGTGCGGGCCGCTGATGGGTGGCAAGAAGTTCGAATCTCCTGGGCTCCTGTTCATCGATACGCCTGGGCATCATTCGTTCTCTACGCTGAGGGCGCGTGGTTCCTCGTTGGCTGATGTTGCGATTCTGGTGGTGGATATCAACGATGGTTGCAAGCCGCAGACCATCGAATCGATTCGAATTTTGAAGGCGACGAAAACTCCGTTCGTCGTCGCTGCGAACAAGGTTGACCGGATTCATCGTTGGCAAAGTGTTCGTGGCCGGCCGATGGCGCTTGCATTGCGCGAGCAGACCACCGAGGCTTTGGGGCATTTTGATCAGAAATACTGGAAATTAGTTGGTTCGTTCGCTGAGCATGGCTTCAATCTGGAGCGCTATGACCGCATCAAGGATTTCACCAAGGAGATCGCTTTGGTGCCTATTTCTGCTAGGGAAGGCGAAGGGATTCAGGACTTGCTGGCCGTTGTCATTGGCATGGCTGAGCGCTATCTTGACGACCAGCTGACCGATATCGAGGGGGCTGGCGAAGGCACTGTTCTCGAGATGAAGGAGGAGCGCGGTCTTGGCAAGACTCTGGATGTCATTCTCTATCGTGGCAGCGTCAAAAAGGGCGACGAGATCGTTCTCGTGACCGATGAGGGCGGTAAAGCCACGCGCGTGCGGGGAATGTTCGCGCCTCGCGGCATGTCCGAGATGCGCGATGCTGGGAATCGCTGGGACGATACAGAGGTTGCTCACGCTGCCAGTGGACTGAAGATTTCAGCGCCCGAAATTGAAAACGTTCTGGCTGGTACTACCATGCGTGTTGTCTCAACTGATGCTGAGCGCGAAGAGGCGCTGGCTCTGGCTGATGCTGAGGCGAAGCTGTCCATCGAATTGGACGAGGAAGGCGTCACCATCAAGGCCGATACCGTCGGAGGATTGGAGGCCTTGGCGAAGGAACTCGCAGAAATCGAAATCCCGATTCGTCATGCTACGATCGGCAAAGTCAACCGCCGCGATGTGCGCTCCGCCGAGAGTGCGACGGACCCACTTCACCGCTGCATCTTGGCCTTCTCGACAGACATTCTGCCCGACGCTGTGGCCGAGATCGAGAAGTCCGAAACAGGTGTGCAGCACATCGGTTCTGACATCATCTATCGCATTTTGGAGGAGCGTGAGGAATGGGTCGAGACGCGAACCCGTGAGTTGGCGGACGCGAACCGTGTCTCGGTCGTCTACCCCGGTCGAATCCTGCTGCTCCCGGACCACACCTTCCGCGTCTCCAAACCCGCTGTCGTGGGCGTTCGAGTCTTGGCTGGGCGTATCCACGTTGGTCAGCGCCTGCTGAAGAATGGCGAGCGAGTAGGTCGGATCAAATCGATTCGCTCGGGTGAAGATTCGATGAAGGAGGCGATGCAAGGAGCTGAAGTCGCCGTTGCCATCGACGGCGTCACCGTCGGTCGACAGATCGACGAGGAAGATGTGCTTCTGGTCGACGTTCCCGAATCTCACGCTCGAAAACTTCGCAAGATGGACCTCACTTCCGCCGAGCAAGAAGTTCTCGACGAGCTCACCTCCATTCACAGGAAAGATCCGAACTCCACATTCTGGGGCCTCTGACTCTTCCCTCGCGCTCAGCGAGGGCGAAAGAACGCTCGCGAGAGTGACTCGTGAGCCGTTCAGAAGCGGAGAATGCTTTAGTAGGTAAAATCAGGCACACGACTCAATAGGTGATTGGATTGACCATAGCAGCAAGTAACCCCAAGTCTCGAGAACTCATTCAAACCGTGTCACAGATCTCCAATGGTCTGATGAGCGAAGTTGCGAAAGTCATCATCGGAAAGCAGGAGAATCTGCGCCGAGTCACCATCGGAATCCTCTCCAACGCCAACATGCTCATCGAAGATTATCCAGGCCTCGCCAAGACACTGATGGCGAACACATTCGCGACCGCACTCGGCTGCAAGTTCAAGCGAGTTCAGTTCACCCCGGACCTGCTGCCCGCCGACATCATGGGGACCTACATGTACGACCAGCACGCGGGCGAATTCAAGCTCCGTCCCGGTCCGCTGTTCACCAATGTTCTACTGGCTGATGAGATCAACCGTGCCCCCCCGAAAACGCAGGCTGCGCTCTTGGAAGCGATGGAGGAGAAGCAGGTGACGATTGAAGGGATCACCCACAAACTGCCGGCTCCTTTCATCACCATGGCGACTCAGAACCCGATCGAGCAAGAGGGAACCTACCCGCTGCCCGAGGCTCAGATGGACCGATTCATGATGAAGATGTCAATGGGCTACCCCGACCGCCAGGAAGAGAAGTCGATTCTACAACGCCGCAAACTTCGCGGTAAGGACGACTACGATATCGAGCAGATCACTTCGCCGAAAAAGGTCGTTGCGATGCAAAAGGCGCTCGAAACCGTTCACGTCGACACCGCCATCCTCTCTTACATCGTCGAGTTGGTACACCGGACCCGTGAGGACCACCGCGTGATCACTGGTGCTTCTCCGCGCGCCAGTCAGTCGCTGTTCAAGACGGCGCGCGCGAGTGCCGCGATCGATGGCCGGGATTATGTGATTCCTGACGATATCAAGGGAGTCGCGCTCGAGGTTGTCAGCCACCGAATCTTTTTGAAGCCTGAGTCGAAGATTCGTGGTGTCACTGGGCATCACATCGTGAGGAAAATTCTCTCAGAAGTGCCAGTTCCTGTAATCCAGTGACCGCGCTCTCGCGAGCGCGATGGTGTCGAGGCTCGTCTTCTGCACTGGTATCATAAAATGGCAACTTCCAAGAATCAAAAAATGGAATAGAAATCGGAAGAAGAATATCCAGAGTAGTGCATAATCGATGCGAGAAATCATTAAGTCGAATCGGTTGACAATCAGCATTCTTGAATCGAAGGGGGGCTGAAGTCGTTGAATGAACTTGGACCTGCGGCTGCTGTCGACCAGATGAAGGCCTGGAGAGCGGCTGGTGATTCGGGAAAATTTGTCCGCAAAAAATCTGAATTCCGCTCGTCACTAAGCACTGATGGAAGTACACCTCACCTTCCCGAGGTTGGGCGCTACCACATCTACATCTCTCACGCCTGTCCATGGGCGCATCGAGTGATGCTGGTTCGCTCCTTGCTCGGTCTCGAAGATTCGATCTCGGTTTCGGTTGTCGACTGGCGGATGGAAAATGACGGTTCATGGGTATTCAATGCAGATGAGCCAGGCGCTTCTGAAGATCATTTACACGGTTATTCCGGAATCCAGCAACTCTACCTCGCTGCCGATCCTGATTTCGCTGGCATCGGCACGGTTCCGGTGCTGTGGGACAAAATTCATGATACCATCGTCAACAATGAGAGTCGCGAGATTATTCGAATGTTGAATACTCACCATTCTCTTCTGAAAGAGGAAGATGACTCGCGGACCTCGCCACTGCTTCCTAGCGAGTTGATCGATGAAATCGATGCGATGATTGATGCCAATTATGAGTCGCTGAACAATGGTGTCTACAAGGCTGGATTCGCTCGGACTCAAGACGCTTACGAAGACGCCGTTGGGACGCTTTTTGGTCGACTCGACGAACTCGAGTCGCTGCTCGGCGAGCATCGATATCTGCTTGGCGATACCTTGACTGAAGCAGACATCTGTCTTTGGCCAACTCTGATTCGATTCGATCTTGTCTATCATACCCACTTCAAATGCGATCGCAATCGAATCGTCGACATGCCCAATATCTGGGGATATCTACGAGATATTTTTCAGATTCATGGCATCGCCGAGACCTGCGATTGGACTCATATAAAATGGCATTACAAGTGGTCTCATACCAGCATCAACCCGTTTCGTGTGGTTTCGATTGGACCGGAATTGGACTGGAATGAACCGCATGGGCGAGAAGCACTTTCGGGGGGATCATGATGACCGAAAAGCGTAGATTGCGGACTACTGTACCGACTCACCGGATGCTTGAGGGTGGTGGTTTTCCGGTTCGTCGTCCAACACCGATGGGCTCACTCACAAGCCCTTTCCTGCTACTCGATGAGATGGGCCCAATCGATTGGCCACCGGGTGGAGCGATTGGCGCTCCGGCCCATCCGCATCGAGGATTCGAGACGGTGACTTACCTGTTGGAAGGCAAAATCGGTCATGGGGATTCGGTTGGCAATACTGGCGAATTGGGGCCGGGCGATGTTCAGTGGATGACGGCTGGTCGCGGAGTGATTCACTCTGAATTACCACCTGAAGATTTTCTCGAGTCCGGTGGCATGATGCACGGTTTCCAGATCTGGGTAAATCTGCCGGCTGCTGACAAGATGATGGAACCGCGATACCAGGATATTCCAGCGAGTGAGATTCCTCACGTCAAAACCGATGATGGTCTGGTCGAGGCTAGAATAATCGCCGGAAATTGCCTCGGGGAATCAGCCGTCATCGATACCGTGATTCCCATCACATTTCTGCACCTCACCCTGAAGCCAGGCGGCTCGATAACCCAGCAACTCGAAAGCGGAATCAATGGCATGGTCTACTGTTTCAAGGGTAATCTTTCAATCGAGGGTAAGCCCTTGCACGATGGCCAATTAGGTATTCTGACGGATGGGGACAGCATTCGACTCAGTGTTGCTGAAGAAGCTGAAATTGAGTCAGAAATTCTGCTTTTGGCCGGCCCCGAGATCGACGAACCTATCGCCAGATACGGTCCTTTCGTGATGAATACTGAAGAAGAAATTCATCAAGCGATTTCCGACTTCAACAACGGCATCTTCGCTTGAGTTTAAGTCACAATCACTAATCCGATTCTGTGAGACTACTCAGCATGCTTCGGCCGGCGAAGAAAGTGCCGATGACTTGGTGGAGTGCGGCCGATGCGATGACGCTTCGTCCGAAGATTTCGACGTTGGTCATTCTGATTGCTGGACTGTGGATATTCGGTACCGGCGATGCGGTGTTGATAGCCGCCGGTATCGGTAATGCGCCTTGGACGGTCTTGGCTGAGGGGATTTCGCTCAAAATCGGTTGGTCGATCGGTCAGACAACCTTCCTCGTCAGCGTGCTCGTTCTGGGATTCTGGATCCCTCTTCGTGAGAAGCCGGGCCTCGGGACGATTCTGAATGCGATTCTGATCGCTGCGGCGATTGAGTACATGTTGCCGTATCTGCCAACTCCCGTAACCCTCACAGGTGGGATTGTGCAAGTCGTGATCGGCGTGATTCTCGTTGGCATCGGTAGTGGCTTGTATCTGACTGCGAACCTCGGCCCCGGCCCTCGTGACGGTACGATGACCGGGCTTCAGCGCATCACTGGATTTCCTATTGGGCGGGTCCGTGGCGGCATCGAAATCACTGTATTGCTCATCGGTTGGGCGCTCGGCGGAACTTTCTGGATTGGGACCTTCATCTTCGCTTTCCTGATCGGTCCCGTAGTTGCAATCTGCCTCAATATTGCAGGAAAATTAAGTCCTCTCGAGCCCGATCCTTGACATTCGGTGGGCTCGATTATTCGTCGTTGCGAGGGGGCGTGTGGCCGCGCTCGCGTGTGATTGGTAGTTATGTGGCGTTCACAAGTAATTCAGAGACAATGCCATGAGATTCCACATCATATGGCAAGCAATAGATGGTAATAGGCTACCAGTTTTGATTCTAAGCCAGCCATATATGACTCCTGCCATGATGATTGGGGCCATACCGAATAGATTGACGTGAACCAACGCGAACAAAAGGGCACTCCCAATAATGGCAGGCCAGTCTCCATGCATCCTTTTAATCGAGTCCAATATATATCCACGGAACAACAACTCTTCAGCAATCGGAGTGACGATTGCAAATGAAAGAAACAAGAAAGCGATGTCGATCGAACTTGACTCCCAATCGGTTCCCAAGTCAGTATTGGTAGAAGGCTCACCAAATATTCCAATCCACGCAATACCGTAAATCACAGTAAGAACGAAATTGATTATGGTGACGACGATTGGGATTGCTAAGATTAGAATTAGAACTCTCTTCACTGAACCAAATTTCAGCATCTCCTTAATCCGGTCCAAACTGCCGTCGACATAGATGTACAGGAGTACGAGAGGAATCAGAATGATTGCTATCACTAGTGAGGATATTGAAAATGCCAAACCATCAGACATACCTGCCCAATAAAGAGCAAACCAAAGTGCCAACGTACCAACAATCGTCAGTAGCCACCATGCTATGAGGAATGTGATGATGATTAACCACGAGACCCATTTTTTGTCACTAGCGCCGACTGATTTTTGTTCGGCAGAAAAATCACTAGGCACTCCTTCAAATGCCTCTCTAAGTGAGCCCTTTCCAGATAGATCCCAGACCTGCTCAACTGCTGATTTACCATATCCATGAAGCAACCTGCCGATATCGCCCATAGCCAAGTGATTCGGGTCTTTTGTAATCCGGGAGAGTTTTTTTTCCCGTTCAACTCCGATTCTTGAATTGAAATGCGGTTCGATGTAATTGTAGCAGAAATATACCGTCAAAAATATTGTAATTATGGACAGTAGTAGGAAGGAAATCCAACCCCCTGCAATCATAAAATCGAACAATATTGCAAAAGCGATGATCCACAGAGTCCCTTTAGTGGGAAAATCTCCAATGAATAATCGACCAAACGGCCCTAGTAACTCTTGCCCACCATCTTGAATAATAAGTTGAAATTCCTGATTCACGGGAACTATTCCTCTGAAGAATCCTGAATAATCTCCTGCTTCTTCATTTCGGCTTGAAGGGTGACCAATTCAAGGTATGTTGTCCTCGCCTTGAGGTATTTCTCCATCTCGGCAAGGTAAGCTTGTTTCTCGGCAGCGTAGAGGCTGCCGTCCCTAGCATTTGCATCCATCTTGTATAGTATGGTGAAGAAGAAAAGAGTGAGGAGTAAGGGACCAAGGAGCATAAGGTAATTATCATCCATATTGTACGTGCTCCCGTTCACTTCAGTATTTGACCCCAAAATGACCGATATAACCACAATACTGGGCCAAAGAATGAGATTCGCTAGTAGCAAAACCCACTCATAGAGCTCATATTCGGATCTCCTCCTAGGCCTGCTGGGTTTTGAGACAGGGGCTTGTTCCATATCACTACCGAACCCTATCACACGGGCATCGAGATATGAGGATTCTGCAATACTATCGTCTGATTCAATGAGTAACGAGATATCGATTTCAGAGGTTCCCTCATCACTCTGCCTTTTGTCGTTGTACAATGGTATTGAAACTGCAGAGATGAAGCCAATTGCACCCACACTAGATAAAACAATAACTATCCAATCGTACGTAAAGTTCTCGACATCTAACATTCTGAGGACTAAAGATCCGATGAAAACCAAGGATAGGTAGTACAGCGAATGAAATTTTTTCAATAGGTAAAGCACAGAAGATAGGACGAGAAGAATGACCATTATATCGACAACATCAGAATGCAAAGAAAACGCATCAATCTGGGGTTGAGAATTAAAATCTAATGAAATCAAATATGCTCCAATCGCCCCAATAAATGTAATTAGAATTGCAACATCTTGGCCTGTATCTCCTAATTTTTCTACCCTTGAGGAAACTAAATCATGTGAAATCGACCCTTCGGAAAGATATGCGAGCCAGAGAGCAGTTTGGAATATCACTGTGGCTGGGATGATGTATGGAAGATGACTAGCTACTGACTTCAAGCCTGAACCAATACTCTGTCCAGTCCGTTTCATCCAGCCGCCGAATCCCGAGGCTTTCTCTGCGAATCGAGCGTTATCCAAAGAAGAAGAGATTCCTCTCCCTAACTTCTCAATGCCTCCCTGAGTCTTCATCAATAGCGATTCGGCATCGGGTTCTTCAGATTCCTCGTCTTCTGCTGTGGAAAATGAATCGTTCATTTCCTTTTTCCTCTCTAACATGTCTTTAATTGAATCTTCAAATTTTCTAGATACCGAGTCTATGGAATCCAGTACACGACCAAATTTGGATCTGAACGAACTGTCATCGGACGCATCCGCCATAAACGAGGCACTGCATTTGAACCCTTGAATCTCTCGGAGAATTAGAAATACCTTACTGTACTCCAGAATTTTCTGTAATTACTTCATTATTGAATGAACTTCGACGTCCTTCCACACCGGATTTCGAATGAGATTCTTGAAATTGATTTCTTCTTGGTCGGGGATGATCGTACTGGGGCGCGGGACATCCTCGGGAGCCACGGAATTTCTGTTCCTATCACGATACTTGAACGAATCCTCGCGATGTATCCGTTTGGCTGATAGGCCGATGGGCCTCAGGATTCAATCGATGACTGGGCCCGTCGTGATCGCCTGCATCAATCACAAGGGTGGCGTCGGTAAGACGACGACCGCCGTGAATCTCGCCGCCGCGCTGGCGGTCGGTAACGAGGAGATGGGTATTTCTGCGAGGAAAGTGCTGCTCATCGACCTCGACCCCAAAGGCAACATCGCGACGACTTTCGGGGTCGACAAGAAGACGCTCGGACCCAGCATGAACGAGCTCTTCAAGGGCGGTTTGGAGGGCTCGCCAGTGAGCTTGGCGCAATGTGTTCTGGGGCCGGTGAATCTGACCGAGGCGATGCGCGCGGCCTTCGAGAAACAGCATCCCGAACGAAAACGAGGGGCTCCGAAAAAACTCAAAATCGAAAATCTCTGGTTGCTGCCTGCGGACCTCGACCTGGCTGGAGTTGAAATCGATCTGGCGACTAGAATCGGGCGTGAGAATCGACTGAGGATGGCGATGGAAGACTCGGTCGGCCACTTCGATGTAGTCATCATCGACACCCCCGCTGCGCTCGGTCTGCTGACGGTGAATGCACTGGCTGCGGCGCAGTGGGTGCTGATTCCAGTGCAGGCCGAATTCTATGCGCTGGAGAATATGAGCCAGTTGATGAACACGGTTCGTGATGTCCAAAAAGCGGTCAATCCCGGGCTGCGCTTGTTCGGGATCGTGCTGACGATGGTGCAGCGAAGTCGGCTTTCAGAGACGGTTGCCGAGCAGGCCCGCAAGCACTTCGGAGACCGATTGTTCGAAACCGAGATCCCGCGGCTGGTGGCTATCGCTGAGGCGCCGCTCGATGGGGCTCCAATCGTGATTGGGCAGGCTCCGAACAAATCGAATCCCGGCAGCGTGGCTTACTGGGAACTCGCGCGTGAAACTTCTGTTCGAATTGATACCATTCTCGCCCAACGAGAATGATGTCGAACACGATGGAATCAATTGCCATTAGAGCGTTCGAAGGCGGACTGGCGGGCTTCGATGAGAATTGCTTCCCATTTCACTTTCAGTTCATTTTCAAGTGACTTCAGCATCTCTTCGATTTCTTTCTTCGACAATTCCGCTTTCTTGGCGAATTGTTCCTCGAGTTTGGTACTCAATTCGACCTCGCGCTGCTTGCGACTGTCGGCCAAGCGCTGTTCCATCTCGACCTCGCGTTCCAAAGCGAGTTCCTGACGCTTGAGATGCAGTGCGGTTTCCATGGTTTCGCGCTCGGCTCGGAACCATCGGTCGAGTTGTGCGAGCATTCCTGCTTCTGCCTCTTCGCCAAGTGATTTGAGGCGGACATCGACGTCTGAAATCATCTCTTTCTCGAGCGATTTCGATTCTGCTGCAAGTTGCTTCTCCAACTCCGCCTCGTGCTTCTTTCGGCTCGCTGCAAGCTTCTCACGCATGGCTATCTCCTGCGCCAAACGATGGGCTTCGACCTTCCTGTGAACCTTCGATTCCTCCGCTTCTCGAATGTCCATTTCGACACGGCGCTGCATGCGGTCGAGGTCTTGCGACGCTTCCAGTTCAAGTCGGTCGGCAAGGAAGGCCTTGCGACGCGAGAACTCGGTCTCCATCTCGGTTTTGAGACGTTCACGCAGCTTGCCTGTGTGGCCTTCGATTCGACGGTCGCGTTCGAGATCCAGTTGTTCCCTCAGGCGGTTCTCTTCGCGACGAAGTCTATGCAGCATCTCTTCGCGAAGAAGGCGCTCCTCGCGCTCCAAAGCCTCGGTCTCAAGGCGCTCCATTTCGACTTCCAACTCGGCGCGCATGTCGGCCTCGATCCGATGCAATTCCTCTTCGAAGAGAATGTCGTTCGCCTTGCGCAGAGCTCCCCGCATCCCTTCGACCCGCTCACCCATCTCAGCGACGCGGCGTCGGCGCTCGCGGCGGATGCTTGAGCGGAGTTTCGATTCGTCATCGAGGCGGTCGCGAGCGCGGCCCAGAGAATCGATTGCTGAGGCTGCCGAGCGAACGTGGGCTTCACGCAGAGCGGCGAGTTCGTCGATGCCGTCGGCATCTCCACCATTCGGCGACTTGCTCTCACTCACGGTCCCATCCCCCAGTTGACGCTCAATTTGGGGTATTTGAGCGCGCAGGGTGATTTTCAGCCATAGGCTGTCGTTTTCTCATGCCGCCAGAGCCGTCCACTTTCACTTTGAGAGATGACCTCTCTCCCCCCCTCGAAGGATTTCAAGAACCCTGATTTATCATGATTGAAGGAGGGATTCAGCGCTTTTCTTCAGCACCCCATCAGCGCGCTGAGAATCAACGTGAGAGCCTTTGATGACTTCGTGAATCCGCATCTAAAAAGTGACTTGGAAAGCGGATTCACAAGCTGGACAATGCAACTCACGCTTCCCCGGTTTAGGTCGGATGCGAAGCGTGCGCTCGCATCCAGGACAATCGATCTCGACTTTGACGACCTTCGCAACGAGAGCGAAGCCACCCGAGCAGGCCCCACAGGTGAGGTCGATCGGACGCTCGTCGGTTCCAGCGACGAGGATTGTGTGGCAGTGAGGACAGGGCACTTTCTCTTCGATGAGCGCTTCGACGGTCGGCCCGTGACTGACCCTGCATCCAGCGCCGCAGACCTCGCAGATGATCTCGCCCAGACCAGGTGGTAGCATGTGCTCGCAGTGCGCGCATTCTGCGAGTGGCGGAGCGTGCTTCGACTCGATCTCGACTTTGTCCATCATGCATCTCGCTCCGTGTCTGTGGTTATCAAGCGGTCGACGGTGGGCTGCTCTTCATCGTCGAAAACAGCACTTGAATGGCTTCGCGGATATCGCGAATCAGGTCCTTTCCTAAGTCCAGAAGAACACCCGCTCTCCTGCCTCCTGCGCCGGCGACGAACATGCCGTTGAGGATGATCAGGAAGACGCTCGCCTCGTGGATCGCTATGCCTGCTGCGATGCTGGTGTTGATGCCAGTGAGCGCGGTGACGACGAGAAGCAGAGTCACCGCCACCGAGATTGCGATGTTCGCATTGACGACTTTTCTGGTTCGCTTCGACAGTTCGATGAGGTTGGCGAGGGCACGAGGGTCTTCTCCTGGAATCAGTACATCGGCAGCGTCGAGATTGACTTGTTCACCGCTGCCGACTGCAACTCCGACATCTGCTGCAGCGAGGGCCCCCGAATCGTTGAATCCGTCTCCTGCCATCAGCGTCCGACTGAGTTTCGATCGCTCGGCGACCCATGCCGCTTTCCCTTCAGGGTCGACATTGCCTCGGCATACTGATGGGTCGAGCCCCAAACCTTTGGCGAAGGCTTCGACCGATGCTTGCTCATCGCCACTGAGGATCTCGATGCTGATGCCCTGGTTTTGCAGCATTTCGAGCATTTCTTTGACACCCTCGCGCGCGTCGTCATGGGCGAAGGTGAAGGCGGCGACAGCCTCGCCGTCAATCGCCAAAACACTGGCTCCGTATCCTGCTTGTCGGCTGTCGGCCAGAGCGCTGTCAATCTCTTGAGGGATTTTGACTCCCTCGGCCACCAACCAATCTGTGCGGCCGAGGATGACCGGCGAGCCATGCATGTTGCCACTGACTCCGGCATCACCGTCCTCAATCTCCGATATCTCCGTCAGATCCTCGCTGCGCTCGGCTGCCGCGGTGATGAGCGTGCGCGCATAGGGGTGATTGCTGCGCTGCTCTAGACCTGCTGCGATGCGCAGCACGCTCTCCTCAGTCTGATTCCCTGTAAGGGCTATCGAGACCAGCCGAGGTCGGCCGGTGGTCAGCGTTCCAGTCTTGTCGAGAAGAGCCAACTGAATGCCTGCGGCCGCCTCGATGACATCGCCTCCACGGGCCACCAGGCCGCTCGCTGAAGCGCACGAGAGCGCGGTCGCATGAGGCACAGGGGCGGCTAGGAGAAGTGAGCATGGGCACGAAACGACCCACAGAACCAGCATGGCGACGAAATCTCCGGTCATCATCCCGTAGATCGCTGAACCGACGAGGACCAGCGGCACCCAGAGAGCCGTGAAACGCTCAATGATCGTCTGTGTGCGCGTTGGCTGCTCGCGGTAACGGCGCACCAGATCGATGAGGTCAGCCAAGCGTGTATCGTCGCCAATCGCCTCGGCCCGGACGCGGATCGGACCTCGTGTCAGCGTCAGACCAGCCTCGATTAAATCTCCAGCCGAGATCGAGATCGGCATCGGCTCACCAGTCAGAGGAGCTCGGTCAATGGCACCAGAACCTTCTACGACATAGCCATCGACCGGAATCACCTCGCCCGAGCGAATCTCAACGATATCACCCCGCTCGAGCGCGGCGATTGGAGTCCATTCATCGTCAGCCGGCGAGTCCGCGTACGCATGGTCGTGGAAGTGGTCGTGAGAGTGGTCGTGGTCATCGTCACAGCAATCCTCGTCAGCGGCAGAACCCCCCTTCGCCTCGATCAAACGAGCCCGCCGCGGCAACCGATCCAAGCCGCCCTGCATCGCCTCGCGAGCGCGAACCAGTGCACTCTCCTCCATGTGAGCGGCCAGCGCGACGAGTCCCGTGACCACCAGCGCCTCGGGCCATTGGCGCAGGTACAAAGCCCCCAGAACCGCCAGTGAAGTCAGCACTTGAAAACCCAGAACACGATTCTGTACGCTCGCGACAGCAGCCTTGAACATCGGCATTCCCGCGAACAGAACTCCCAGCGAAGTGACACCGGCAAGCAGCCATAAATGCAGACCAAGAGACTCCAGAACGAGGACGCTGAACAACAGTGGAAGAGTCATCACAGCACCCAACAATTGGGCTTGGTCGGGGCGCAGTCGTGTTGTTTTCGATTCAATCAGAGAAAAATCCCCGAGCAATCGACGCAGGTTATCGTTTGTCATCTGCCGCACTTTGAGCGAATCGGTCGGCGCCTTCTGCAGCTCGATCCGACCGTCTTCGAGACTCGCATTGAGAATCCCCGGAACGTCGAGAAGCGCTTTTCGCAAGCCCTTCCGCTCGATCCCGAGTCGTCGCGAGACCTCACCCGCGGTCTTGCCCTGAACCTGTCGCCATTCGAGATCCGGCCCGTGTCCGAGACTCTCCAGAACTGCCGAAACCCTCGATATGCGCCCGCGCCCAACGTCGATATTGACCCGCACACGCCCCTCGGTCGCGGAGACATTGACCCCCTTGACACCGGGTAATCGCCTGACCGCACGAGTGGCTTTCATGGCGCAGTCCGGACAATCCATTCCGCGCAGTCCCCACTCGAATTCCTCGAGCCCATCGACGACCAATTCCGGCTCGACAATCGCCTCGACAACAACTTCCTCTACAGCCGCGGAAATCACCTTCGTCTGCTCCTCATCCGAAGAATCGTCGAGAATCAACTCGTCAACCGGTTCGGCAGCCGCCGGTCGACTCTCACCGGCAGCCGCCAACTTTGAGCGAACCGAGGCGAAGCCACGCCCGAGCGAGCCAGCCAGCCCAGAGAGAAGTCCGCCAGCGCCGGGACCAGCAGCGCCACCAGTGCCTCCGCCAAGCCCACCGGAGCCAGCGCTGGCAGCGCCTGCCGACCCAGGCATAGCCTGAGTCGAAGCATCCTCCTCATCATCAAGAAGAAGGAACTCCTCGTCGGTCACGTCCAAGCGGAGACAAGGGCCCTCCATCAACCTGAGGGGGGTGAAGCGAGCCAGAGCGCGAGAGGCGAAGCGAGCCAGAGCGCGGGAGGCGAAGCGAGCGACAAGGCAGGAGCATCGGTGGAGTCATCACCTGAACCCCGCACGGAAAGGCATGGCAGCAATCCCGACGGACATCGATTGGCAGATGATCGTCTTCGATGTAGATGGGACATTGCTCGACATAAACGGCTTCCAAGCCGAATTGATTCCACTCATTCGCGAACTCGAGAATCGCGGCATAAGCGTCTCCCTCGCCAGCGGCAGAACACTCCCCAACGTCACGCCGATCCAACAGAGCCTCGCCGTCTCGGGCTTCGTCATCGGCGAGAACGGTGGCATGGTCTGGGACAGCGGAGCGGGTCATCCGATCCGCTCTATGGCGGACGGTTCGCGTGCTCGGGCTGCCGCTGATTGGCTGGCGACGCGAATCGACGGTCTCGATGCCGCAGGGATTGAGTCGAATCGCTGGCGTGAGACCGAATGGTGCTTGAAGGAAGTAGGAGATTTCGAGCGCATCCGTGATGAATTAGCAGGCTCGGAGTGGGCCGACCTCGAAGTTGTTCCGACCGGTTTCGCCGTCCACATCACAGCGCCTGGACTCGACAAGGCGACTGGCCTAGCCATCGCGTTCGAACAACGCGGCATCGACCCAAGTTTGGTCATAGCGGTGGGCGATGCTGCGAACGATATTCCGATGTTCGAAATGTGTGGATACGCCGTGGCGGTCAACGATTCCCACCCCGGCGTCGTCGAGGCTGCCGATTATTGCACAGAAGCCAAAGGCACCCTCGGAACTCTCGAATTCCTTCGAGATTTCATAGCATTATCAGATTGAAGCTGCGGTTGCTGCTTCTGGCTGCGAGTTTCCCTGTCGTTGGTCAGTCCAACTCGCACCAGACGCGCGAACGGTCGCATCGCTTTCCATCGATCAGTTCGCGCTGGGGTTCGAATCCCGCACCTGCACTTGATCATGCTGAGTGGTGCAGGCGGCAGGATTCGAACCTGCGAAGCACTACACAGAGGATCTTGAGCCCTCCCCCTTTGACCACTCGGGTACACCTGCACTCACCGCGAGCCGCGTTTCCCTCTTGAGTTCAGCGGCGTCTGAGCCTCTTGGCAAGTCCGCCGACGGAATTGTTGATGTATCGTCGTCAGCCGATGGGCAATGGGTCGCTCGGATGGCACATGGCAACAACACTCCTCGACTCTCGCCAAACCAGTTGCAAACCGTCGAGAAATCACTTTTCGAAGTCTCTCGAAAGCAGAAATCGCAGACCCTCCCCGTCGACCTCCCGATCCCTGACTTCTGGAACTCGGTCGGACAACTGACCTCACATCTGGAGGCTGAATTGGCTGAGACCATTCGAGCCGAGGGGATGACTGCGAAGGCGCAGTTGCAGACCCGTCGGCTCGGCAACGTCCGCACCGCTGCGACGGACCTGACTCGGATTCGCTTGAACGCCTTCACCCAGCACGCCGTTCTGATCAATCTGATGAAGGGCGGCGGGGCGGAAGCGGCGGCGGCTGTCCAGCATCTGAGCCCGATCCAGTGGGATCGGCACGATGGCTCCGAGCGGGCGTATTACGAGAGCCTCGGGCACATCGTCGAGAAGTACAAGCACGATGTCGCTTGGATGACTCTGGTCAATGGCTCGAACGGTAACGGGGGCGGCCACGGTAGCGGGCACGAACAGCCTGTTGCGAGTCCAGAGCCGAACCCTTCGCTGAGTGAATTCGGCGCGCCGGCCGAGGCGGAGACGGCTGCGGCGGCTTCTGCGGCGGCTTCCGCGGGCGCCGTTGAATCTGCTCCTGCGACACCACCGACGATGCTGGTTCCGGATGCTCGTGACGCCTGGGACGACCCCGACTTCGACGAGGAGGACCGCATTCGCGAGATGGATGGATATCCTGAGGGGCCGACCGGGGCTGAGCCATCTCCGCCTGTTCAGGTGACGGTGACTCAGGCGGTTGGCATCGATCTGGTTCGGATCCGGATCCTGAAGAATCTCTCGGACCCGATCATCGCCGAGGATGGCTCGCAGATCAGGCTCGCCGAGGGCGATGTCGAATCGTGTCCGAGCCTCATCGCCGAGACTCTCATCGCAGCGGGACTAGCCGTCGCCGCACCTTTGTGATTCGACTTACCTACCATCACCGCACCCCTGTGAATCTGAAAATGATTTAGAGGCGCCGCGCTGCGAGGCCTTACCTGCGGTGGGCCAATGGCACGAGTGATAACGAAGAAACAAGTGAAACAGTATCGACGAGATTTCTCAAGCGACGTGACCGCGAGAGTGGCGCAGAACGCAGTCACCGGAGGAGATCTGCTCGAGATCGCACTCAACCGAGATTTAGTGCAAGACATCGACTCATCATTCAGCATCAAACTCGACGACTGGAAGGTCACCCATCAGATGCGCAGCGGCCGTTGCTGGCTCTTCGCAGTGCTGAACCTTTTCCGACCCAGCACGATGAAGAAACTCAACGTCAAGAATTTCGAATTCAGTCAGTCTCACATCCATTTCTGGGACAAGTTCGAGCGCTCAAACCATCTTCTGGAAGCAGTCCTCGAAACCTCGGACCGCAATCTCGACGACCGCACCATCGCCTTCCTACTGGGCGACCCAATCGGAGACGGCGGCCAATGGAACATGGCGATGAACCTCATTCGCAAACACGGACTGGTCCCGAAAACCGCATTCCCTGAATCCAAATCATCATCAAACACGGGCAGGATGAACGCGATTCTCAAACACATCCTGCGAACCACGGCGAGCGAATTGCGCGCCATAATCGACGCCGGCGGAAGCCTCGCTGAAGCCCGCGCGCGCAAGGACGAACGCCTCGCCGACATCTGGAGAATCCTCTGTATCCATCTGGGCACCCCGCCCGAGAAGTTCGATTGGCAGTGGGAGGACAAGGATGGCAAGTTTCACCGGAGAGGGACGCTAACACCGCAGGAATTCGCCGCTGAGTACGTCGAATTGGACTGGGAGGATTACGTCTGCATCGTCAACGATCCCCGCAACGAATACTACCGCACCTACACCGTCGACTTCCTCCAAAACGTCGCCGGCGGACCCCCCGTCATCTACCTCAATGTGCCGAGCAGCGAGATGAAAGACATCACTCAGAAGCTGCTCGAGGATGGGCTGCCTGTATGGATGGGATGCGATGTTGGCAAGCAGATGCACAGGCAGCGCGGATTGTGGGATGCGAAGTTGTTTGATTTCGCCGAATTGTACGGCACCGAATTCAGGATGAATCGTGCCGACCGCCTTCGTTTTGGTCAGACGATGATGACTCATGCGATGCTGTTCACCGGCGTCGATGTCGTCGATGGGAAACCGAGGCGCTGGCGGGTCGAGAACTCGTGGGGCGCGAAGGACAGCGGTGAGAAGGGATACTACACCATGAATGACTCTTGGTATGACGAATACATGTTCGAAATCGCCTGCCCGAGCGCATATCTCAGCGATGAGATGAGGGCGGGGCTCGACACCGAGCCCATCGTTCTCCCAGCCTGGGATCCGATGGGCTCACTCGCGAGCTAAGCGGCGGCCATCGGCAAACCGTTGAGACGTCGCCACATTTATGGAAAACCAGCAGAACTGGGAAGCCATAGGCTTCTCGAAGTTCTGCGTTAGGGTCGGTTGAACTTCAAAGCAGTTCAACCGAGATGTCGGAGAGAGAGTTCGATGGTCACCGAGTCAGGATAATCGATCCGAAGCACGCGGCGAAGCGCTTTTTCGTCCTTGGCGGCGCTCGTAACGAGCTCGAGGAGTCTCTTGTGAACGCGCATCTCCCAGTGGTCCCAGGTCTCGGCGCCTTCGCCGTCAGGGCTCTTTCGGCAGGGCACGACGAGCCGGCGGGTCGGCAGCGGGATCGGTCCGCGCAGATTGACGCCGGTCTCGTCGCAGATCGCCTTGATCTGCGAGCAGACCAAGTCGACATCCTGATGGTTCTCGCCAGTGAGTTTGATTTTGGTGATAACTGCCATCTTACCCACTCCGAGCAGTCAAGCCGATTTCTCACCAATCACTTCTTCTCGATCTTCATGCAGACGCCAGCTGCGACGGTCTTACCCATGTCGCGGATGGCGAAGCGTGACAACTCAGGGAAGTCCGACATCTCCTCAATCGCCATCGGCTTGGTGGGCGCGAAGCGGACGAGGGCGGCGTCTCCGGTCTTGAGGAACGGAGGGTTGGCTTCCTTGGTGCGTGAGTTCTCGAGCAGTTCGACGAAGCGAACCGCGACTTGGCTGGTGTGGCAGTGGAACACAGGTGTGTAACCAGTGCCGATCGCCTTGGGAATCTCCATCAATTGGATCTGTCCGATGAAGGTCTCGTCGTGGCGGACGAAGGCTGGTGGTGTGTCAGTGTATCCTGCGACATCGCCACGGCGGATGTCTGTGGCTGCGAGGCCGCGGACGTTGAATCCGACGTTGTCGCCAGGCTCTGCCTTCTCGACGTTGGTGTGGTGCATCTCGATGCTCTTGACCTCAGCCGACTTCTGGCTGGGGTTGAAGATGACGGTCTTGCCTGCGTGCAGGACTCCAGTCTCGATCTTCCCGACTGGAACGGTTCCGATTCCGCTGATCTTGTAGACGTCCTGAATCGGAAGTCGCAGAGGGCGGTCGGTCGGCTTTGATGGCATCTGGATCCCATCGATCGCCTCGAAGAGTGTCTGTCCCTTGTACCAAGGCATGTTGGATGACTTGTTGTAGAGATTCTCGCCGAGGAAGGACGAGCACGGAATCATCGGCACGTCAGCGGGTTTGAATCCAGCCATCTTCAGGAGTGTGTGGAGTTCCTTGACGACCGCGTTGTAGCGATCCTCGGAGTAGTCGACACCGCTGATGTCCATCTTGTTGACGTTGATGATGAGTTGCTTGACACCGAGGACGCGCGCGAGGAAAGCGTGCTCGCGGGTCTGCGCGTTGACGCCGTCGTTAGCAGCGCAGACGAGAACGGCTGCGTCAGCCTGACTGGTACCGGTGATCATGTTCTTGACGAAGTCGCGGTGACCTGGTGCGTCGATGATTGTGAAGTAATAATGCGGAGTGAAGAGTTCCTTGTGAGCGACGTCGATGGTGATTCCACGCTCGCGCTCTTCCTTCAGTCCGTCCATCACGTAAGCGAGACCGAATCCGGCCTTGCCATGCTCGACGGCGAGCTTCTCATTCTTGTCGATTACGTGCTGCTCGATGTGACCTGTATCGAGAAGCAATCGTCCCACTGTCGTTGACTTGCCGTGGTCGACGTGTCCAATGAATACGAGGTTCAGGTGCGGCTTGCTTTTGTCTTCCCATTGTGAACTCATAATATCCACCTCTAAGTGTGCCCCGCCGACCGAAGGGGTGTATTTGAATCTCTCCCCGAGGGAGAGGGTTGAATCAGGTCGACGATGTCAGTTGTCACCGAGGCGCAGTTCACCGATATTGGAGTTCGATGACGAGGCTCTTGACCTCGGTGTTGTGAGTCTTCTCATTCTGCAGGTCAACCGTCCAGGTCCCCGGTTCGAAACCTCTCACCGTCGAACCGCCAATGACGAGCCATACGCAGCGGTCATCTGAATTGCACTCACCGGCGTTGCGATTGTCGTCGCCCACGCCGGTGGTGTTTGCGACCTCTTCGTCGGTCGAATTGTAGAGGAAGAGGTCAAGACGATTCTCGGTGTCGAGGCCACCGAGAGGCTGGTCTGAATCTTCTGCAGGATAGATCAGTTTAGTCCGCAGGTAGCGTATCCGGTTCTTCTCGCCATCATCGTATTCGACTGGGAAATCCCATGTCATGATGACTGGGTCCTGGTAGCGGCGGTCGATGACGAAGTTCTTCCAAACGCCACGGTAATTGATGTAAATCGTCGACTCATCGCTGGCCTGCAAGCCATTGTTGTCGGTCACAGTGAGCTTGATGTCCCAGGCGCCAGCGGGCATCTCTTCGAGCGTTATTGATTCGCCAGAGGCGTCGATGTCGTTCTCAGGGTCGCCATCGCCATCGGAGTCGGTATCGAGGTCGAGGTCCCAATCCCAAGAGACCAGCCACTCATCTTGGTAGCAATTCGAGTTGTCAGGATTGCAGCCGGCCCAGGAATCGTAGCCGTCTACTGCGGCCGAGGTCGAGATGGTGATCGAGCGGTCGGATTCGTCATTGTCGTCCTCGCAGACCCAGACGAGGATGAAGCTGCCAGCCGGCGCTTCCTCACCGTCACAGTCGTCCATCTTGCTGTCGGAGATCTCTGCGTGCGGCTCGCGCGCGGAGGAGTCGATGACTTTGATCGTCTTCGAAGCCGTCGCCTCATTGGAACCATCACTGACCGTGAGGCGGGCTTCGTAGTCGCCGGGTTGGGCGTATGAATGGCTAATGGTCAGGCCTTGACCGGTGTTTCCATCGCCGAATGTCCAAGCGAAGGTGAGGGCGTCCGCGTCAGGGTCGGATGAACCCACAGCGCTGAAGGTCAATTCATCGCCGGCCTTGACGCTGCCAGAGGGATCGACTGAGATCACAGCGGTCGGCGTCTTGTTGAAACTGAATGAGTCGAGGCAACCGGAGAAAGCCGATGCGACGAGCACCAGAACGACGAACGGAGCCAGACCTCTCATACCTTTCACAGCCCTTCGTGAACATCTCTCTGAAATCAACCCTACGACGAACCGATTGCCCCAGTTTTCATCTCGACGGAGGGGAAAAAGTACGAGATATCCCCACATTATCACTCAGCGTATGGGTGCTGTCGTGGCTCAGCCGCGTTCGACGCGCGAGCGCGCGTGGGTTAGAAGTCGAAGAGAGTCTGCTGGCGTGAGCCAGCGAGAAGTTCATTCTCATCCCAGCCGAAAGCCTCTGTGATACGCCCCAAGGCTTTCGCGAGCCGCCGCGCATAGAAGTTCGGATCGTAGCGCGGTGGCTCGACGCCCAACTCATCGACCATCCAAGCCTCAATTCGCATGGGCGATCGCTTGCCATCAATGACTATCCAGCCGACCTTCATGCCGGGCGTGAAACCCAATCCAGCTTCGATTCGTTGCTTCGCAGCCCGCACATAAGGCAGGCTGTCCGGATTCTTGTAGACCTTGGTGAAATCAACGCTGCCATTCCGTCGCAGTTGACCTTTGCATGAGCGACTGATGACCAGATCGACGGCTTCGACCTCTCGCGCTCGCACAGCGTCGATCTGGGTCTTGGTCAATTCGACAGCAGACCACGGCTCATTTGCCAGAATCAACTCGAACATCTCGACCATCGTGCGCGTCAACAAACTGAATGAATCCGAGCGCCGAACCTCGTAGCCGCGAATCAGCATCTCTTCGCGCGGCCAGACCACACGCCCGACATAGCGCTTCTTCGCCCCGTGGCTGAAAAACGCCGATAACGCGGTTTCGAACTCCAACTCTGCGCCCTCTTTGGTGAAGCGATTTGCGAGACGCTCGCCGAAGCGCAGCGTCTCGGCGCGCGCCGCCCGCCAATCAGCAAAAACGAGCGCGTCCTCAGGCGGCCTGCTGATAGGTGAATCTGGCTCTACCGGCGCCGTCACGAAGATGGAGTCGGTGTCCGAATACACGACGTGGTGACCGTCGGTTTCGAGTTGCGCGATGATGCTGCGAATGTTGTGCCGAGCCCACTCGGTGATGCTCGCTCCAAGGTCGGGATGGGTGAAGCGATAGAAGCTCGAAGCGAAGACTCCGTAGAAGGAATTCATCAGGATCTTCACCGCATATTGCAGCTGATCGTGGAGGAAAGCAGCCTCCTTGTCACCCGATTCTTCGGCATTTGCGAGTTCACGCTTGTGCAGGTCACGCTTTTCCATCAACCGGCTCAGAAGACGCGGTACCAGACCCTCCCTCTCCAACGATTCGAGGTAGCGGGTTCCGGTGGTCGGCGAGACGTTGTGCGAGTCGTTCTTCGAGCCGTCTCTGACCAGTGTCGTCGAGCAGATGTTCTGGGCGATCATGATTGAAGGGTACATGGATTTGAAGTCGAGCACGGCGACCCAAGGATGGATTCCAGGCTCGACGTCATGGACGTAGCCGCCGGCGATCTGGTCGCGGCGGCGTGGTCCGGATTGAGTCATTGGAACGGCGATATTCTCGCGGTCTGCGAGGCGGATGACGAGCGAGTCGATCCATTGGCTGGTGGTGCCGGCCGCGGCGGTCTCGACGGTGGAAAGTGCGACCGCGGCCAGCGCTTCCTTGCGCTGAATGGATTGTAGGTGAGCGAGGATATCGAGTGGAAGGTAGGTGTCGCGCACGCAGTATTCCATGACCTCGTCGGGCCTAGCAGCCCATTCCTCATCCATGCGACTGGCGTCGACGTCGAGTTTGTGCTTGTCCGCATCGTCGGGCCAGAGCATGTTGGCGACGTAGCGCAGCGATTCGCGCTCGGGCCGCAGGGTCTGGCGAACCTGCCACCAAGCATCCAAAGGGATTCGGCCTGTCAAACGCCAGACGCGATTGTTGGCCCGATTCGGTTTGAGGCGTTTGGCCTCCGATTCGATTGCCGGAACTCGTCCCCAGCCGCATAGGGCAGCCTGCTCAAAGCGAGACCGAGGGCCAGATTCCTCGGCTCGCTCGATGATTCGAGGGAGGTCGAAGTTGTCGATGTTGTAGCCGGTGATGAAGTCGGGGTCCTCGTCACGAACCAGTCGTGTCAGTCCCTCGAGAATATCTTTCTCTTCACCTCGAAATTCATGCTCACTGCGATTTCCACCGCGGTCGATGACCGCGGCAGCGCACAGAATCGTGTTGTGTCTGATGCTGGTCTCAAGGTCGAAAGAAAATGTCACGAAAGGCGCAGGGAATGGCTCTGTGCGGGCCAAATCGTCGATTGAGCAAGCCACGACCATATCGCACGGATAGAGCCCCGAGCCGCCGACGTCGCGAATGCGCTCGGCGGCCTCGACGCGCCCGCCAGAGAACTCTGCGCGAACCGCGGCGGGGGCCCGCTCACCTGCCCAGAGAACCTCACCGGCAGCGCCCACGTGAGGACCCAGATCCAGATCCAGCAGCAGCCGCTGCACGAACAAAATGTCGGCGCTGCTGACCTCCCAGTCACCTACCATCCTCTTGCGCAGTCGAGGCACGACATAGGGCTGAGTCACCTCGACGCGCCAATGAGGTTTCATGCCAAGTGGGGTCCATTTCTCGACCGGCTCGCCGATCGAGACAACCTCTTCCATCTCGCCCACGAATTCGAGTCCAGACTCGGCTTCCACCGCATCCCGCGGCCGACCAGGCAGCGCGATTTCGAGAAACGGCCGCAAACCCTCGACCAGCAGGACAACCGAATGGCCCTCCCGCGCCCTGCACCACAATTCGACAGTCGTCGTGGGCGGCTTCGAATCCACTGACTGATAAGACCCTGAGACGATGCACATCTCTCCTTTCCAACGCACGGCGAGAACTCCGGCCAAGCGTAGGCGTGTGTGCAATCAACCCTTGTGTAGCTCCTGCGAAGGAAGATTTCAGTCGATTCCGTCGCAACCGTTGAAAGCCGAGTGCTCTCCCTCTGAATCATTCTGGGGTCTGGGGTTGTTGGAGGAGAGTGAGCCATCTATTGACTGGGACGCTCTGACCTTCAGTTTCACCGAAACCGATAGGATGTTCATGGCGACCTGCGAATTGGGCGAAAACTGGCAACTGGGCTCCATGATGGACTACCAGAACCTCTCGATGTCACCTGCGGCGGGAGTGCTGAATTACGGTCAAGGCTTGTTTGAGGGAATGAAGGCGCGTCGCGCTGAGGATGGCCGGATTCTGCTGTTTCGGCCTGAATTGAATGCGCGGCGGTCGGCGGCAGGTTGTGAGCGACTGGGCATGCCGCCGGTGCCTGAGGAGATGTTTCTCGACGCGGTAAGGCGCGTCGTCAAAGAGAACGAGCGGTGGTTACCACCAACCGACCACGGCGAGTTGTATATTCGACCGTTGGTTTTCGGAAGCGGTGCGATCTTGGGTGTAGCTCCTGCTCCCGAGTACAAATTTCTGGTTTATTGCGTACCCGTCGGACCCTACTTCAAGGGTGGATTGAGCCCGATCTCGCTGACCGTGTCCGACGATTTCCACCGTGCTGCGCCCGGTGGTTCGGGCGGCGTCAAGGCGATTGGCAATTACGCGCCCGGAATGATGCCTTCGAAGAGAGCGAAGGAGAAGGGCTTCGCGGAGATAATCTATCTCGATTCGACGCACCACAGATACGTCGAAGAGGTCGGTGCGGCGAATTTCTTCTGCGTGCACGACGGAGTCATCTACACGCCGGAGTTGACAGGAACGATTCTGCCCGGCATCACTCGCCTCTCAATCATCGAGCTGGCTGGCTCGATGGGTTACGAAGTCAGAGAAACCAAGGTCGAGATCGACTTCGCGATGGCTGCCGACGAGTGCTTCTGCGCTGGCACGGCCGCAGTCATCTCGCCGATCGGTTCGATCGAGCACGGCGGCGAGGTTGCGAACTTCTCCGATGGTGAGGTCGGGCCGGTGACGATGGAAATCTACGAAGCCCTGACAGACATCATGAACGGTCGGAGTACAGCCGATTTCGACTGGACTCCTTCAGTCTGAATCGGCGCCAAGCGCCGTTTGCCCAAACGCTGATTCAATCTCTTATCAAACAGCGAAGCCGACTGGTACTAGGGAGGCGCGGGAATCAAGAGTCAGCGGCGGCCGAAGCGCTTTTTGCGCTGACCGCTGGATTTGCCGCGGAAGGATTTGCGCTGGGCCCGTTGTTGCCGATTTCCTTTGGCCGGTCCCCTCGCTGTGGCTTGGGCTTCTGCGGCTCTGGCTTCCTTCATCTGAGTGCGCAAACGCAGACCGATCGTCTGCAGAACGCCTTCTTTTGATTCAGCCTTGGTCGAGGACAGCGCATCCTTCACCGAAAGTTCGAGCCGACCTTCTTGCGCATGTGGGCGTGAAGGGTGGCTTGTCTCGGCTTTGCGGCGCATGCGTGTTATTCCAGCTGCGCGCGCGGCCCAGGTGATTGAGTCGAGAGTCGGATTCGGAACCGACGCTTCACTCGGGACACGTCGGCCGGCGGAGCGACTCAGTCGAGAATCGAAATATCCCGTCCAGACCCACATCTCGTCCTTGCGCTCGGCCATGACTAACGCCCCTGTCGCGTAATCGGTCCGACTTGAGCCCTTTGGACTCAGTTTTCCAGCAGAACGCCAGAGATGACGCCATCCATGCCCGGCCTGCTGGTGATTCGCACCTCGCCGGCCTCGGTCTGAACGATGGCGCCCTTGGTGACGATGTTGCGTCGAACATAGTTCGGGTCAGCATCGTTCTGCAGCACGTTGCTGATCGTCGCGCGAATCGTCTTGCCGGTCTTGGTGTCGCTGACATTGACAGTGTGAGCCTGCATGACTCGAATGGTCATCGAACCGGCGTGCTTGCGGTAGCCCTTGCGGATATCCTTGTCGCCGACGAAAGCGAATTGGTTCTCGCTGGCAATCTCCTTGCGGCGCTTGCCTCGATATCGGTTGGGTCGCTTCAGGCGTCCACCGGTCGGCTTGCGACGAGAGATGCCATGCCACTGTGCCATGCGACTCGCCGACCGACCACCCTTATTTCAATCGATTGGCATGGAAGCCGATTTAGTGCGAGCCGACCCTATGGGTCGATTCAGTTGGATTTCATTCAATCACCTCTCGCGGAGAACGCAGAGTTCGCAGAGGCTTGGACTAGGCTGACGGGCGGGCAGTGTGCTCACGGCAGCCATGTCCTCTGTGCGCTCTGCGTGAGGAAACTGAAAGCGATGGAAACTGAGAGCAAAATCATTCGCCGAGCGACTCGGCAGCAGCCTCGATTGCAGCGAGCAGCTCGGTATGATTCTGAACGACAGGGAAGTGAGGGAATTCGTCGGTGACGTTCTTTGGTGGGTCCATGAGAATGCCTGAATGAGCCGCCGCGAGCATGTTCGTGTCGTTGTAGGAATCACCCACTGCGAGCGTCTTGAAGTTCATCGCCCGAAGCCCTTCGACCGTCGCGCATTTCTGGTCTTCGAGGCGAATCTTCCAGCCAGAAATCATCCGTGTTTCAGCATCGATCACGAGGTCGTGGCAGTACAGTGTCGGCCGCCCGAGTTTGGCCAGCATCGGCTCCCCGAATTCGTAGAAGGTGTCCGAAAGCACCAGCACCTGCCACCTCGTCCGGAGTGCATCGAGGAACTCCAAAGCCCCCGGTAATGGCTCCATTTCGGCTATGACTTGCTGGATGTCGTCGATGGTTATGCCTTCTCTGTCGAGGATTTCGAGACGGAAACGCATCAGTTTGTCATAGTCCGGCTCGTCCCTCGTTGTTATGCGCAGTGCATCGATTCCTGTGCGTTCTGCGACGTTGACCCAGACCTCTGGCATGAGCACTCCTTCGAGGTCGAGGCAGATGATCAACATGGGTGGTGGTCGTGTGACCCTCGCTTGAAGATATTTGAGGGAACCACAGAGGTCACAGAGTTCTGAGGGCAAGAGTGAAGCGGCGCTTCAGTCTGACCGAAGGCGTGAGTGAGAAACGCCTGAGGCGTCGAACCCCTGTGCGACTCAAACAGGTTCGTGCTGTGGTCGCTGAATTATCGAAGCGAATCGGCATTGAACTCGATTTCGCTTCGGCATTTCTGGAGAAGGCGAATTTCGACAATCATGACCTTCTGCTCGTCGACCGCGTGCCACTGGCGATGCAACTCGAGAATCAGAGCGACGAGATGGGCTGGTATCCGACGCTGCGTGGCGTCCTCGCCTGGCAACCCGGCAGCGGCTGGGCAGCGGTCGATCACGGCGCCATTCCATTCCTGATGAACGGCGCCGACTGCATGGGAGCAGGTATCCAAATCGCCGATCCCGGGGTTAAGCAAGGCGATTTGATCTGCATTCGTGACGAATCCCACGGCAAGCCCCTGGCGATGGGCTGGGCTCTTGTCAGTGGTGAAGAGATGGTGGCGATGAGCAAGGGCAAGGCTGTGAAAACGGTTCACTGGGTCGGAGATGACTTGTGGGAAGTCGAAACATAAATCTGCTTGAATCCTGAGTTCTCAAGTTTCATGTGTAGGGTCGAGTGCGGACTCATCATGCGCAGCCTCATCGCACTCGTTCTGGTGGTGATGTTGGCAACCTCCGTTCTCGCCACTGGCGGTGTCAATGAGTTGGCAGACGTCGAAGGCACCGATATCGCATATGTGAGCCATGCCTCTCTGGTCCAAGAAGGAGGAGTGTTCGACATGTACCTAACTGTGATTCCCGGAAGTAATGTTTCTTCGGTCCAGTGGATCACCCAAATCTGCATCAACACAGGAGTCTGCTATCCGCCCGAAACGAATGAGATGGTCTCTGTCGACAGCGACACTTACACTACGACAGTGGATATTGACGACACTGCGGCCTACATCAACTGGAAGTTTGTCCTCCACAGCGAGGATGGTTACGAGACCAGTGTCCCAGAGACCGGGTTCGGCTGGAAGGTCTGGTCGGACTGCTGGTTCGATAACGGAACTTGGGGAGGGGACTCATATGTTGGAATCAGTGGCTTGTGCGAACCTGAGGACTTGGGCGGCCTGCCGGGCTTCGCAGCACCTCTCGCAACGCTTGCTTTAGCGATGGCAGCATTGATTGCTCGACGCGACTGAGCCGCTCCATGGGCGAGGGCGACGACGAACCTGGCTTCATTCGTCTCGAGTTTGCAGAACTTCCCCCCGAAGAGATGCTCTCCCGCGCGCAAGACTTCCACCAACAGATGACCGCGCGCCGAACCACCCGACACTTCTCGACCCGAGAAGTCCCACGCGAACTCATCGAACTAGCAGTTCTGACCGCGAGCACGGCTCCATCAGGAGCGCATCTGCAACCTTGGACCTTCGTTGCCGTTGCCAACCAAGAACTGAAATCAAGCATCCGCGAAGCAGCCGAAATCGAGGAACTGCGGACCTATTCCAAGCGGATGCCAGAGGCTTGGGCGGAACTCTTGAGGCCTTTGGGGACCGACCATGTGAAGGAGCATTTGACCGATGCACCGTGGATCATCGTGCTGTTTCGGCAATCGAAGAGAGAGCGCGAAAACGGCGAATTCGGGCCGACTTATTATGCTCAGGAATCGTGTGGAATCGCGGCTGGTCTGTTCATCGCTGCGGTCCACAACATGGGTCTGACCACGCTCACCCACACCCCCTCACCGATGGGCTTCCTGCGCGAGATTCTGGGCCGCCCTGACCACGAACACGCGATGTTGGTGATGCCTGTTGGCTATCCGGCTGAGGGAGCGAGTGTGCCTGACCTCGGCCGAAAGACTCTGGATGAGGTTTCGGAATTCTTCGACTGAATAGACAGGTGATGGTATGAAGAAAATCAATCTTGAAGATAAGTTATCGAAATTCTCGGAACACTGGTCGCCGAAGGTGATCGCTGCGATGTCTCGAGCCATGGGGAGTTGATTCTTCTAAGAAGAACCGGTTAATGCTGGCTGGGTTTGTCCAACGGTTGGCGAGGCGGCGCGATGAAGATGAGCGCGATTCCGCTGCCGACGATCAAGAGCCCACCAGCCCAGTCGGCAGGACTCAACACCTCACCGAAGATGGCAAAGCCGTAGAAGGTGGCAACGATCACCGTCAGATACGAGAATGCGCTGATCCAAGCGGCATTGGCCTTCTGATAAGCCATCGTGATGCCGACTTGACCGCCGCACGCACCGATGCCGATTCCGACGAGTGCGGCAGCAACCTCCCAACTCAGCTCTGGTAGATGTGGGGCTGCCTGAATCAATGATCCAGCCACCGAGAACGCAGCAAACCAGAACACGACTGAAGTGGGAGAGTCGGTCTTTCGCAGCTCTCGCACATACATGTAAGCCATCGCTGCAAAGAAGCCCGAACCCAGCGCCAGCATAGCGTCGGGCTCGATGCTTGAGAGGTCGGGAGAAACAATCAGCACGATCCCGGCGAAAGCGGAGATCAGCAGTCCGACAACGCCCTTCGAAACCTCTTCATGAATGACGCGACCGGAGAGTAGTGCCACGAATAGAGGGCCTGTGTATTGCAGAGACACCGCCTGTCCGATCGAGATTCGCGAAAGCGCAGTGAAATACAGAATCATCGCGATCAAGCCAACCGTGCAACGCAGGAACATCGTCTTGCGGTTGTTCACCCTCAGGGTGATGCCGCGGCTGGCTGCGAAGGCGGCGACCGCGAAAGCAATCACAGCCGAGCGGACCAGGATTATCATCCAGACATCGACGCCCTCAAGGCTGCTCGTGTACTTGACGAGAGCATTCATCGTCCCGAAACTGAGGCTTCCGAAAATCATCCACAAGACCGCGATACGAGGCGCATCGGTTGCATTGCCTGTCGCAAAGTTCGCAAGGTTCGCAGCGTCCTTCGCGCTCTCTGCGGAAGACTCCGTTGCAACAAAGGAAGACAAATCTGGGCCTTCCCCATCCGCTCCCGCAATTTCAGCAAGGCCCCTACCGAGTCCACGTTTGACCAATCAGACGAGCCCCCAGCGAGATTCGAGGACCGAGGCCACCTTTTGGTAGTCCAACCCACCGTTGCTCTTGGGGTCGTGAAGATGGATCGGGATGCCGTGACTTGGGGCTTCGGCGAGCCGGATGTTGCGACGAATCGGCGGCTCGATGACAAGTTCTGGGAAGGCTTCCTTGACCTCTGCCGCTACCTGGTTGTTGAGCAGGGTCGGCGCGTGCATGGTGAGCATGACTCCATCGACTCCCAAGCGGGGGTTGAGCAGACCTCTCACTTCGCGGATCGTGCCTGCGAGCATGGCCAACCCCTCCAGAGCGAAATATTCGGTCTGAACCGGAATGACGATGCCATCACTGGCTACCAGTGCGTTGATTGTGACCAGTCCGAGGGAAGGTGGAGTGTCTATCAGAACCAGGTCATAATGCGGCAGGAGCGGCGCCAGAGCCTCGGTCATTCGCCGCTCTCTGCCGAGTTGTCGCAGCATCTCTTGCTCAAGGCCGACGAGGGTTCTGTCGCCAACGATGATGTGGACGCCCTCGACGACTGTCGCGTGGCGTGAATCGACAGCGCATTCCGGGCTCAGCATGAGGTCGCGCGTCGTCGTGCTGACGCGACTCTTGTCGACGCCCAATCCCGTCGCGCAATTGCCTTGGGAATCGGCATCGACGACCAGCACTCTGTGGCCACGAAGCGCCATCTGCGCGGCGATGTTGATGACGCTCGTGGTCTTGCCAACGCCGCCCTTCTGATTGATCACAGTGACTACTCGAGCCCGCCCTTCTGGCGTCGCCGCTCCGCGTGGAAGTTCCAGCGGCCGACGCGGTCGCGCGGTGCTGATCTCGTCGACCGCGTCGAGCCTCGGCAGGCCTCGCTCCTCCTCGACTTCGATGAATTCGACATCGACTACCAAGGGCGTAGCCTCCACTTCGGGCAGACTCGCCCTGTCTTCGTCAGCCGACATACGAGCGCCTTCGGCGCTCAGAGGCGTGTTCAATGTGCCGCTCATCAAAGGCACGACTGAGGCTGATTCACAGCCCTTCGTGCAACGCCGAGCCACCCCGCACGGAGTCGATCGCGACCTCGCGCGTGTTCAGTAAATATGGAACCAACCGAGCATTCGGCCGTTCTCGGCATCCATCGCGAAGCTGACCGAATGCTCTTTGTTGCCCTCGGTCCAAGTCCGCTCGACTCCGACATTGACCGTTCCTTCGGCGAAACTCGAGGGTATGAAATCGAAGATGTCATTCTCATGTGTGACGGACAGGATGTAGCCGTATTCGCTCTCGGAATGCCAGCCGCCTGCGCCGTCTGAAATCAGTGAATTGAGGTCAGGATAGCGGGCTGAAGCGAGGATTCTGTTCTCCAGCACCGACATCGTGAGGGTGTCAGGGATTGCATTGCGATTCCACTTCACTGCCTCGTTCTGGGTGTTTCTATCGTCAACCAACGCACAACCATCGTCCTGCTTGCGAACTATCGTCAACCCTGTTCGGTCGTCGTCCGCGACCCATGAGAGATTCCATTCCTGCTTGGAGTCGACTTGTTTTGTTGATGCCTTCCAGATGTAGCCGCCGGACTCGACTGCTTGAGCCGCGCCGCTCGATGGATGATTCGCGAGGGTGCATTGCAGCGCGGCTTCGAGGTCCCAGACTCTGGTATCGCTCTCGTCGGGCATCGCTACTCCCCACGAGCGCTGGGCGCTGGTGCTGGGCCGGTCCTCGCCCGGCCCCGGCTTGCTTGTGTAACCGACGCCCCAATCGATGCTGCGCGTACCGGCGTGGTTGTTGGTGGCGCGCATCGATAGTTGGATGGTGATGCGACCATCGGGCATCGCTGCGTCAGAGAGTGTGCTTTCGACAAGACCGCATTCGCTCGTCCCTTGGCTCTTGTCGACTATGATGCTGGCTTCTTGTGAGACCGGCCATGGAACGCCTTTCTTCACCTTGAGATCGATGCGGACGTGGCCGTTGCAGATGTCGAATTCCTTGTGTGAGAGGGAAATTAGGTAGACCAGACCGTGGTTGGGGTCGTTGATTTCCTCATCGACGCTCCAACTCCATTTGTCGCTTTCTTCAGAATTACTGCCGGCTCGCAGTTCGCGCTCGCCGAAGAAGGCGTAGAGGTCGATCGGCGTCAGTGGAAAGAGGATGTACGAGCCGACGATATCGAGTCCGGAAATCGCCTCGAGACCGAATGTCGCCGCCTCGAGAGTGGTCGGCTTGCCGTCGACATCGCGCAGAGTCAGATCCGTCATCGTCTTGATCATCTCGCGGTCGCCGATGTCGGTCCATGAGCGGCTGGTCATATCGAGGCTGTTGTCCTCAAGGAACCAGCCTTGGTTGCCGCACTCCCCAGGGTTGCGCCAAGTCTTACCCGAGAGGTCGATGGAAAGGTCGTGGGTGAGGACTTTTTCTGCTGTCAAATGATATCTTCCGAAGGCGTCCAAGGCGCCGACTGCGCCGCTGTATTGAGCATCCATCGGGTGCAGGATATCATCTGCTGTGCCCTTGCGGATGAGGATGCTTCCAGAACCCGTCGATATTACTGCGTTAATCTCACCGCAGGCATCATCGAGGGCTCCTCCTGCGGCGTCTCTGAAAATCGAAACCATGTCATCTCCCTCTATCGATATGCTCGATGAGTGGATGGTGAATTGCATGCTGTCGCCATAGCGCAGTTCGCGGGCGCGGAAGACGGATTCCTGTTGCACGTAGATGGCGATTCCCGCGGCTACGATGATCAGGCCGACGACTGCTATCGCAGCGACTTGCTTGGCTGAGAGTTCGATCGACCTGAGGCTCGGGATGGTGATTGTTATCGACGCCTCAGAGTCGCTGTCGGAAGCGAGTTCGTCGGCGAGCAAAACTGAATCTTCTTCCGGAATCACGCCAGTGGTCCAGGGATCCACTTCCTCCTTGTCAAGAATCAGAATCCCCGAGGCTTCCTCGTCGAGGATGAGAGCGCTCTCCTCCTCGACGATATCCGCCTCTAGGACCTCGGCTTCGAGCACCTCCTCGACGGGTGGAGGAGGTTGGGGCATCGATTCGGGCGCTTCTGGCAACTGTTCTGGCAGCGGTGCTGGAGGCAAATCGGGTAGAATTTCTGTCGGTTCTTCGCCGCTGACACGCGCCAGAAGTCTATCGATGGCATCATCCATCTCGTCGCGGTCTTGAAGAGTGGTGCTAACGGCTGGGGCTGGACTCTTGATAGGCTCAGCCAAGCCCTCGTCCTCGAGGATTCGCTGAATCAGATCAGCCTTCTTTCCCGAGACCAGAAGGCGGCGTTCCCTGCATAATTCGCGCAATTCCGAGACCTTCAACTCTGACAACGAACCATGGTCCAAACTCTCACCTCCTGCCATTCGACTAGCGCGTAGTCCCACGCTGCGGCTTTCAACCCCTTCGCCGTCCCGCTTTGTTGCAGGTGCAATCGAGGCTTGAGCAGGAAACGCCAGCCTCGACCTCGCGCATTTCCATCCGTCACACTGAAAAGGGCTGGGCGGTCGGCGGCAATCATGGACCCGAGACTAGTCATCCTTTCACGAAGCCCGCGTATCTACTCGACCAGGCGTCTGGCCGAGGAGGTCGAGAAAATAGGCTGGGCTGTCCGCATCATCGACCCACTCTCATTGACTGTGGTGGTCGATGAGAGAGGGGGTCGCATCTTCCACCGCGGCTGGCCTGTCGAGTGCGAAGCGGTGATTCCGAGAATCGGTTATTCGATCACTCGCCGCGGTGTCGCCATCGTTCGACAATTCGAACACATGGGCGTCATCATCCTCAATCCATCCGATGCGATTCTGCAGAGCCGCGATAAGTTGCTCGCCAGCCAGGTGATGGCCGACGCTGGCATACCCGTGCCAATCACAGCTCACGTCGCGGCGAGCGAAGACACCGATCGAGCGATTGACCGCGTCGGCGGCGTACCTTGCGTTGTCAAGGCCACCGAAGGCACGCAAGGCTCGGCTGTCTATCTCGCCAGAACTTATCAGCAGGCGCGCCAACTCGTCTTCCAGATGCTGGAGCGTGGCATGCGCCCGCTGGTGCAGGAGTACATCGAAGAATCGCACGGACATGACATTCGCGTCTTCGTCGTCGGCGGCCGCGTCAGTGCGGCGATGCGCAGGCGCGCGGCCGGTGATGAATTCCGCTCGAACTTCCACCTCGGTGGTCACGTCGAGCCTGTTCACCTCTCCGAGGCACAGATCGCAGTCGCTCTCAGCGCCGCCAACATCCTCGGCATGGACATCGCCGGCGTCGATATGCTTGAATCCAGGGATGGCCCACTGGTCTTGGAAGTCAATTCGAGTCCCGGCCTCGAAGGAATCGAGGCCGCATCTGGCGTCAATGTCGCCGGCGCGGTGGCTCGCCACTTGGAGAACCGCCTCGTCGCCACGCGCCAGCAGCAGCGCATCGAAGCCGAACAGGCTTCACTCGAGGCGCCCGATGTTCAACATCTGACAGATTGAAACAGTCAACAGAATGGATCGAGTCTGCCGGCTCAATTCAAGCATCTCTCAAACGCCAGCCGACAGGCTCGCAACTTCAGAAGCATTCAAGTCCCGATAGAGAATTCTAGGTTCGCCCGCAAGGGCAGGGATGCACCCGTCGTTCACGGCGGAAGAGGCGTGGGGATGTCGAGAGAGTCGGAGAAAAACGGAGAGGTCGGTGGCCGATTTGCTGTCGAGGGGCGGTTCGAAACGCTCTCCACATACGGTGCCGACATAGGCTCAACACTTCCTTTACGACTGCACAGGCTGTCCGTGCTGCCGTGGTTCGAATGCTGGGAAGGGCAGCTGCGGACCGAGAAGAAATCGTCGCATACGATCAGGGCTTACTCGATTGCAGCGCGAGGCTTCGCGACGACATCGCTGCCTGACGAAGAAGTGCTGGACTGGGAGGCTGCTAGAGGGATCGCGGTTGGCGAATTCCACGCTCGCGCTAACCCGAATTCAGGGCGTATGGATGCTTGGTTGAATGGTATTAGCGAGTTGCGTCCTGCAACTGTCAACGCTCGTATCGCTGCCCTTTCACATCTGCTCAAATGGTTCGGTCATTCGGTCCCCGAATGGATTCAGCGGCCAGCTCGGAAGCGTTCGCTGCCTCGGCCGCTGGGACGTTCAGAAGTACTCAAGGTGCGGGCTGCTGCGAAGCGCTTGGAAGACCCGCTGACGAATCCGATCGTGACGATGATTCTGGATACTGGGCTTCGGGTCTCGGAATTATGCAATCTCGACATCGATGATGTCGACCACGACGACCTCTCGGCGCTGGTCATCGGCGGCAAAGGCGAGAAGGATCGAACTGTTCTCTTCACCAAGGTGACGACCATCGCTCTAGAATCGTGGACCCCGATTCGAGTGATGCGTGAGAAGATCATCGTCGATGAGGATTCCGAGCGCGCACTGTTCCTGTCGAGTCGAGGTCGGAGAATCAATCCGCGCTCGGTGCAGAAATTGATCGACAGATTGGCTGATGAAGCCGACATTCCACGCTCACGCCTCTCGCCCCATACGCTGCGCCACACCTTCGCCACTGGCTTGCTCGAGCGCGGCGCTGACTTGGTGACAATCCAGCGACTGCTCGGCCATGCGAGCATCGCCACGACGCGCGTCTATCTGGAGATCAGTGACCAGACGCTGCGAGAGATCTATCACCGCGCGCAGCGGCTGCCCGACCCTGAGGATCTCAACATTGAGACAGAGGTCATCGAAGAAATAGCAGCCGAATTGCCGCTCCCGCGGCGATAATCATTTCTTCGCGGGATTCTTCTTGTTGCTACGCTTGTCGACCGCTTCTGGACCCTGCCATTCACGGTCGGGAGCGACGATGTTCCCGGAGTGGCCAGGCAGCGGACAATGCTTGCCTGAGCGGCAGCGGCTGCAATTGTCCTTCGGTGGCAATTCGACGACTTTGGTCAGGCGCCCATACTTCCGCCGCGGCATAGAGCACTCTTGGCGCGGGAGGAACTTGAGCATTCTCATGTGCGCGCAAGATTCAACCACACACGGAGTCAGCGCGGAGCGTGGATTCCGCGGATGATGGCGAGCCCGAGGGAGGAACCGTCGGGCTCGATGCGAACCGAACTGTACTCTGGGCGCAGGTGCTGAGCGGTGAGCCACAGATGTCAATAGACTCGGACCTGCGCCTGCGACCACCTCGAATCAGTGGCAATCCATCGGTCTATCTGGGCGATGTCGCGCGCGCTGCAATCCGCTCTTTGGGACCTGCCGACCCACCATTCTTCGATCAACCACCCGGCTACGACGAGCAGAAATGGACGCTCTCAACGCGCGCCGGCGATGTCTCGATGTCGATAACATCGAATTCCTACTGGGCCTTCGGACTCTTCGCCAAGTGCTTCCTCAACCGTATCGAGATGACCGGTCCTCTGCCTCTGCGCGCCCGCATCGTCCACGACATCGCCGCCTCTCTGGGCCGCAATCCGTGGGAGCCAGTAGCGGCCAGACGTTTCGAGAGAGTCAGCGGTGCCAGCCCTGCTGAACATCGCGCCGCTTGGCAGGACCTCATCGAGAGCGCTCGCGCCGAGATGAACGAGGAGATCGCCAGCCTAAATGCTCGAGTGGCGAGATTACGAGGGGAAACCGAGATCGAGGGAATCCTCGCCGAAGCCGACAATTCCCTCGATGAGGCGCGTTCGGCACTCGCAGATCACAACGCGCCGGCAGTCGAGCGCGCGCTTGCACGAGCGATTAGCGCACTCGTAGAAGCCGATCCGACGACCGAGATCAGAACCTCTTCGAGAATGGCAGACGGGTCCGGTGAAGCATCTTGGTGGAGCAAGTCAACAAGAGAGGATGAAGTAGAGGCTTTGCACCTTCTCGAAGATGAAGTTCCTCTGGTCGATCTGACCGAAGATGAGTGATCAGTAGACCCCGGCCATCCACTGCCAAACGCCGTGTTGCGCCAGATAAATGGTCAAGGAAAAAACGAGACAAACGCCGTAAATCAGTCCCTTGCTGATCTGGATGGCATGCTCCGACTCCTCGTCGAAGTAGCGGATCAAACCGGCAGCCTGCTGGATGCCACTGCCCTTCTTCTCCTTCGCCATCGAGCCGCCGACCGACCTTCACTATTTCAACGCGGCGAAGGGAGAGAAACTCATGACTCGGCCGTAAAGAGAACGACTACGAGCTGATTTTCAAGGATCGAGAGTCTCGATGAGAACACAACCGCCATCCAATTCCACTATTTTCGATGCGGCGTTCATCGCCGCATCGATGCCCGCAGTCATCAGGCTCTCACGGCGGGCTCCAACCGATGATTGGAAGACGAGACGATGCGATAGCGAGTCGAGGATGTCTCGGTCGACGACCTGCCAGACCCACTCGTCACGCGCGACCGTGATGAGAGCTTCAACAGGCGCCAGCGGGCCCTGCTTGCGACCATTCTGACGGGCTCTTTCGACAAGCCCAACGAGTTTACGAGTCGCCCCCCTTCCGTCAGTCGTTTTCGGTTCCGTGCGCCCTTGCGCGATACGCCTTCGCAGTTCAGTCATGTGCATCCCATGCGGCATTTGCCGCGTTCGGCGAGCGTTGAGTTGGAGGTTTAACCGTTTACAATGATGTGTCGTTCAAACCACTCGAATTGGACCCTTCGATTGTGCGTCGGCGGACCGTTCCCCCACCTTTGGGGAGGTGTGCTGCTTGTTGGGTCGAAGGGTGGGTTTGATGCTGAATGCTTGGAGTCGAGCGGTCGTGCGCGAAGAGGTCGACTGGGCTGAGGTGGCTGCTGGCAGTCTGCTGCGCACGGCCGTCGGCCACTGGCGCGATGATGCTGATGGGTGGTTCGCTGCTGCTTACGAGAGGCTTCCTGAGACTGCTCGCGTCAATCCGCTCTCCCGCGATTTTCAGTGGGTTGAAAGCTGGTTGGAATCGATTGGTGGCGAGCCGATCGATTGGTTCTGCGGTGTCGGCTCGGCTTGGACTCTGCCTTTCGAGCGCGGCAAGGCTGAGGGTGAGGTTCGCAGTCTTCTAGCCGCGCTGCACGAGACTGGCCGGCTGACTCGGCAAGAGGCAGTCTCGATGTTACCGGTTCTGGCGCTCGATGTGCAATCCGGGCAGACCGTCCTCGACATGTGCGCCAGCCCCGGCTCGAAGACCACCCAGATCGCTGAACATCTTGGCGATTCAGGTGTCGTGGTCGCCAACGAAGTCGTTAGGGGGAGAGTCAACATGCTGGTCTCGAATGTTCAACGGCATCGCTCTGCGACTGTGGTTATCGTCAATCACGACGCTCGTCACCTGCCGAACGTTCCCGAAACCGGTTACGACCGAATCCTCGTCGACGTCCCTTGCACTGGCACGGGCACGACTCGAAAAAACCCGGATGTGTGGAGTCGCTGGAAGCCGAATGGCGGGCGCTCGATGCAGAAACTGCAGATCGACATCCTCGCGCGGGCTGCGAAAATCGTCAAGCCGGGCGGCCGCATTGTCTACTCGACCTGTTCGCTCGACCCGATCGAGAACGAGGCTGTGGTCGCCGCGGTGATGGCTGAATACTCAGATTTACGGCTCTTGCCGGCTGCTGGAACTGTGCCGAGAATCGTGGCTTCTGCGGGTTTCACCGATTGGCCGATTCTCGATGACGACTGTTCAATCTTGGAGGGCGCGGAGGTGCGGGAGAGTTTCGCGCCTCCGAGCGATGCGAGGATCGTTGCTCAACTGCCGAATTGCATGCGCGTCTGGAACGACCAGTCGGGCGCCGGCGGCTTCTTCCTCGCGATCCTCGAGATGGCCGCGGACGCTGCACCGAAGGCGGAACATAACCAATTTGAAACCATTCCCGAGGCCGACGCGCACAAGGACAACGATGCAGCTCCACGACCCCTCGACGAAGCCGATACCGCGACGCTCGAGGCGGCTTGGGGAAGACTGCCACAGAACCTCTGGCGGCGCGGCAAGAAGATCCTCGTCTCGACGCCTGAGGCAGCGTCGATCTGGGCTTCTGAGCGCAACCACAAGGGCTCAAGGGCACGAATTCCAGGTGGACGCTGGCGCCCACTGCGCGTCATTCACCTCGGCCTCGAAACCGCTCATCTGCGCCGAGGTGAGTTCGAGCGAGTCGTCGGCGCAGCCGCCGACCGCCTCGCTCCGACAATCGAAAGAGGAGTCACGGAAATCTCAGCCGAGACATTAGATTCCCTGCTTTCTGGCGAGGAGCCGCCGCCTCACGAAATCTCACCGGACCTCGCCGAAGTCAGAGGAAATCATCTCCTGCTCGATGCCTCTGATGGCACGGCCATCCCTGTCTGGCTGGGCGGCCGCACCAGCCTCATGCTGAGAGCCCAAGAGCGCACTGTCCTGGCCGCCCGACGCGGTGTGGTCATCAGAACAAAAGATGAAGAAGAGTGAACATTCGACCATTTGGATTCCGGAAAAGCGACACTATGTTCAATAGCCGATGGGCTCAGCTCCGGCTTCCCGAGGAATCACAGTGCTGGATGAGACCGACCGACGCATCATCGAGGTGCTCGAGCGCGATGCTCGAACCTCCCTGCGCAAGATTGCCAGGGAGGTCGGTGTGGCCCTCGGAACGGTCAGCAACCGGGTTCGCAAGATGGAGGAGAAAGGCATCATCACCGGCTATCGCGTGATGCTCGATTCCGACCGTGTCGGATGGGGTCTGACGGTCGTCATCGGGCTGCGGATCGACAAAGGACTATTGATTGAGATCCAAGAGAAAATCGCCAAGGATCCGCGCGTTTACGGGGTTTACGATGTGACTGGCGATTTCGATTCGATGGTGGTGGCGAGAGCTCGGGATCGGCGTGATCTGGACGACCTCTCGAAGAACCTGCTGTCGATGGATGGCGTGGCTCGCTCCGTGACCCATCTGGTGCTAAACACGGTGAAGGAAGAACCAACCTCATTTCCGGACGAATGATAGCCCACTTCGTGGCCTTTGTCGGCTCGTCGCCGACCTCTCACTCCTCCTTGAGTCGCGCCAGAATGAGAGGCATCAAGGATGACGCGAAAGGTGCCAGAGACTCGACTGTTCTACCCTCTGGTTTCATCGCTTTCATCAGGACATTCCGGAGATTCTCATCGATGGGAACGTCGAGTGCTTGCAGGCGGTTGCGCAGGGCGGTCTGGAGTCGCCCGCCCGTGCGGTCCCAATCCATCAGCAGGATGATCGGTGGACCACCATCGACGATGTTGCGAGTGCCGTATTCGTCGTGCAGGAAAGCCACCAGTCGTGAGCGGTCCCAGCCCCTGTTCATCTTCTCTATCGGACCAATGAAACCGAGGGCCCGCAAGGCTTTGACATCCTTCAGGCCCTCGATGAGAATCGGACATCCAGCACCTCCATCCTCCGGCATTCGATTGCGAACCTGACAGCGCGCGATGGCCGCAGCCGCAGTCTCGAAGCGCTGCGCCTGATCACTCGGCCCATTCAGGCTCCAGCGCCCCTCGAACCAATCGCTCGCACCCATCACTCAGCCTCCACCAACAGCCTCAGAGCGGAGATATGGTCACCCTCGATCCGCAGCGTCTTGCGGCGACTCGTCAGACCCGCGACAATGCTCACCTCGGCTCGCTTGAGCCCAAGAATTCGCGCGACGACTTCGATCAGTTCGGCATTGGCTTCACCGTCGGCTGGCGGCGCGCGAACAGCGACCTTGAGTCGTCCGCGCCAAGGCTCGATTCCAACTACTTCTGAACGCTTCGCGCTCGGCTGTATATCAACCTCGACAAGGGTGCTGGAAGCGGACAAACGCAGCCATTCAGAGCCCATCCAGTCAAGGCCTCTGGGCGATGCTCTATGAAGTCGTTTCCGAGTGCGGCGCAAGAGGCGGCACGATTTACCACACCCTACACTCATAAGGAGACCTCGCACGCGCACGGTTAGGGATAGCGATGAGTGTGGTCACGCCTCTCTTCGACAGCCTCTGGAACGAGTTTGTCCTATGGTCCGCTCTTGTCGGCGCCTTCACCTTCGGATGGCTCTATCACCACACCTACAACTACCGCTCGAAGGATGGTGTGGACAACAATGTCGACAATCTCGAAGTCGGTGTTTTCCCTGCTCATTACGACAGTCTCAAACTCGAAGTGACCTGGACTGTCGTACCCTTCATCCTGATTGTCTATCTCACCTTCATCGCTTGGGCTCCGATTGACAATTTGTGGTCATCGAGTGACGATGGCTGGTTCGGTAACGAGTGCGTTGCTGGGGAATCCTCGAATCTGATGATCAATGCGGATTCCAGTTTCACTGCAGATTGTTACCATGTCCTCGAGATAACCGGCTTCCAATGGGATTGGAAATTCGATTGCCTCGAACTCGACGCGGATCTGTGCAGTCAGGGCATGACGACGATCGAGGGCAACGACAAGAAACTCCTCAATCTCAAGCAAGGCGAGGTCTATCTCGCGGAGATGACCTCGGAGGATGTCACTCACGCACCATGGTTCGTATCGATGGGGATCAAGGAAGACATCATGCCCAGTCAAGTTACCAAGCAGTGGTTGATCGCGGATGAGGTCGAGGATTTCCTCCTGCTCTGCACGGAATACTGCGGCGATAACCACGCCTACATGATCGCAGGAATCAGCGTTCACGCCTGAGGAGGGAGAATAATGGAGAGAAGGACTGCCATGACACGCAGTATGGTGGTTCTGGTTTTCATCGCCATAGCGATGGTCGTATCACCTGCCGTCAACTCACTTCCGACTGGAATCGGTGGCAACAACATCCAGACTCAAGGCTGCAACTGCCACAACACGCTACCCAGCAGCAATGTGATTCCCTCCCTCGCCGGTCTCCCCGAAGAATACAATGTCTCGACCACCTATACTCTGACAATCTCCTTCAGTGGCGGTCCCGCGGAAGGTGGAGTCAACTCAGGTGGCTTCAATCTCTGGGCATCCGATGGTGATTTCTCTGTCGTCGATGCGACGGTCCAAGCACGCTCACCAACAGAGCTCACACATACCGAGGCCGGTAACGACTACCGCTCCTGGACGATTGAGTGGACCTCTCCAGACCACGGCCGCAATGTCGATTTCATCCTGCACGTGAACTCGGTCAATGGTGACGGTGCCAACACCGGCGGCAACGATGAGTGGAATCGTCTCGATGTCACAGTCGCTGGCTCAGCCGGCGCCGAACTCGAGCCAGCTGATGCGTTCAAGGTGCTCGGAACCCTGATCATGATCTCGGTGGTTCTGCTCACGGTGACCATCCTCTACGGATTCTACCGCACAAATCCGGACAACTTCACCTGGGATTACCTCGCACCTTGGATCACCGGCTGGCTGACCAGCACCGACCACAAGAGGATCGGTACGCTGTACTTCGTTCAAGGCCTGTTCTTCCTCGGTGTCGGCGGAATCATGGCGATGATGATTCGTGTGCAGTTGGCTGGTCCCGACACCGGTTTCATCTCACAGGACCAGTACAACCAGTTCTTCACCCTGCACGGCACGACGATGATCTTCCTCGCTGCGATGCCGCTCATCGCCGGCTTCGCCAATTGGATCGTGCCGCTGCAGATCGGCGCCCCTGACCTCGCTCTGCCGAGGATCAACGCACTCTCCTTCTGGCTGCAACCGTTCGCCGCCCTGCTGATCTTCACCGGCGTCTTCTCTGGTGAGGGTGCTGACACCGGCTGGACCGGTTACGCGCCTTACGTGGTCAGCGCCGGTGCTCATCGTGGCGTGACCTTCTGGGTCGCCGGCCAGATCATGCTCGTCGCATCATCGACCTTGACTGGAATCAACTTCCTGACAACGATGGCTGTGATGCGCGCGAAGGGAATGGGTTGGATGCAGATGCCACTGTTCACTTGGTCGATCCTGGTCGCCAACGTCATGCTCTTCCTCTCGATTCCAGCCTTCGGAATCGGCCTCATCCAGGTCTTTCTCGATCGCACCATCTCCACCGCCTTCTACGATATGACGGCTGGTGGTGACCCCTTGCTGTGGAGTCACCTGTTCTGGTACTTCGGACACCCTGAGGTCTACGTCGTCATCGTTCCAGCCTTCGGTGTCATCTCCGAGGTCATCGCGACCTCGGCTCGCCGCTCGATCTTCGGCTACCGCTCGATGGTTTACGCGATGGCTGGAATCGGCCTCCTCTCATTCATCGTCTATGGACACCACATGTTCACATCCGGAATGTCGCCAACCCTCCGCTTCGTCACCATGCTGACGACGATGCTGGTCGCCGTTCCGACTGGAATCAAGATCTTCAATTGGCTGAAGACGATGCACGGCGGCTCACTCGTCTATCGCACTCACACGCTGTGGGCGCTCGGCTTCCTCGTCACCTTCACTTTGGGTGGAATCTCTGGCATGTATTTCCCCGCCATCGCCATGGATTTGCACCTGCACGAGACCTACTTCGTCGTCGCTCACTTCCATTACGTGCTGGTCGGTGGCACTGTCTTCGGTATGTTCGCCGCGATCTACTACTGGTACCCAAAGATGACCGGTCGTATGCTCGATGAGCGTCTCGGCACCCTGCATTTCCTGATTGGGTTCATCTCCTACAACGGCATATTCTGGCCAATGCATCGCCTCGGCGTCGTCGGAATGCCTCGCCGTACTCACACCTACTTCATCACCACGGATGATTTCACCAGTATTCCGGAGTGGGCTGCTGATTGGAATCTCTTCATCTCCGTCAGCGCCTTCATCTTCTTCTTCTCGAACCTGATTCTGGTCGCTAACATGCTGATCTCGCTGGTGCGTGGTGAGAAGGCGCCTGCCGACCCGTGGGGCGGTTGGTCATTCGAGTGGATGGTGTCCTCGCCACCCCCAACACCCAGCTTCGATTGGAACAATCTGCCAGAGTTGCGCGATGCCAACGAGCATATCGCGCACGAACCGACTCGAATGGGGGCCTGGTTCAATCGGCTGATGGTTCCTGACCAAGAAGAGGAGGCGAGCAATTGAGCGGCTACGGCGACTCCGACCACCCCGTGGAGCCTTGGGGTCCGCACGATTGGAGCCACGGCGCGCCGCACAACTCATTCTCACCGATCATCATGAGCATGGGAATCGCCCTCTTCTTCTTCATGATGGCCCAAGCATGGTCCTTCGGAACCTACACTCCCGGTTACATCCCCGGAATCTTGCTGGGCCTTGCAATCGTCGGCTTCTCCCTCTTCATCTGGTGGCGCCAAGACATCTCCTTCGATGGTTCGTACGAGCCGCGCTCGACCGGCGTCCCGTTCAAGAACATCCAGATTCGCAAGGTCGCCGTCTGGGTCTTCCTGATGTCGGAGATGATGGTCTTCACCTCGCTCTTCAGCACTTACATGCGCTACCGGCTCGGCATCGAGAACTGCGGCGACATGTACGAGCGCCTCGAAGCCTCGCACGAACTAGTCTCGGGCGCGACCTACACCTGCTTCGAGCCAGCCAGCCACCTGATCGCTTCCAGCGGCTGGCACCTGACACCCGGCGCCATCAACACCTTCGCACTCATCCTCTCGTCATTCACGATAGTCCAAGCACTGCGTTACGCCAAGATGCCTGACATCGACGAGGAGGTCCGCCGCCGCAAGGTCTACCGCTATCTCGGTAGCACCTGGTGCCTAGCAGTCCTCTTCCTGACGCTGAAGATGGTCGAGTGGTTCATCGGCTTCCACATCCCAGAAATCGGCTTCCTCGGCATCAGCGAACAGAACATCCACCCCCTCGTCGCCGAAGGTTACACCATCCACGCCGATGCCTACACGCACCACGATTACCACGACTTCATCATGAACATACGGGTCTCGGCTTCATTGTTCTACGTCACCACCGGAACCCACGGCGCTCACGTCGCTGGTGGAATCATCGGTCTGAGTTACATGACTTACAAGGCTTGGAAAGGCGGCTATACCCCCACTAACGCGGTCTCGATCGAGTACTTCGGACTCTACTGGCATTTCGTCGACTTGGTTTGGGTTCTGGTGTTCCCATTCTTCTATCTGTATTGAGGTGAAAAAAAATGGCGCATTACAAGATTCTCGGCAGGGACCCATACTGGATGAACTTCTTCGGCTTGATGATTCTGACTTTGATTGAAGTCGTCGCCGTCTACCTGCCGCTGGGCGGCGTCGCTGGTGATTATGGCATGACTGAGAAGCAGTTGACATTGTGGATCCTGACTCTCATCGCGATTCCGAAATTCGCCATGATCGCTGCGATCTTCATGCATCTTTTCGGTGATGAAGACTCGAAGATCCTGACGCTGACGGCGCTCTTCCCGACCTTCTTCATCATCGTCATGGTTCTCTTCATCGGTCTGACGCATCCTGATGCAACCACTGGCCTGCCCGCATGGTGCAGGCCGGGAACCTACGGATTGTAAGCGCCGCTCGCACTCTCACGCACTCGCACTGCGCGCGAGTTCGTGCCATGCCCTGAGTGATAAGTCGGGGAACCAGCATACCGTTCGAGTTTCGGACGGAGTGAAGGGTATAGGTTCATCAGAAACCTGCTAACACGCGAGGCTGCTGCAGACGTCGCTTAGCCTGGTATAGCGCCGGATTTGAAATCCGGTGTCCCTTGGACTCGGGAGTTCAAATCTCTCCGTCTGCGCCAAATTCACTTTTCTCTCACTGAGCACTCAGAGGTTCACAGCGGACTTTGGCACTGTCGCCAACCTCTGTGCTCGTGGTGTTCGCTGTGGGAAGGAAATTACTGGGTCATTCATTGGGGATCGAGGCGGAGCCGCGAACGATGAGTTGCTCTGGGTGGAACTCGAAACTGCAAGGTGTAGTCAGACAAGACTCACCATCGACGGTGACGAACAGAGTCGGGTCGTGGGTTGCGTCTTCGGAAATATTGCCATTCTCATCGAGGGCGCCGATTTCAAAACTCTGACAATCCTGCATCGTGATCTTGCCCCATTTGCCGACGTGAGTGCCCTTCTCGAGCGGTCCCATGACCATGAGCATCTGTATTTTCGACAGTCCCAGAGCGATGAGCAGCGATGCGCGGTCGCGCTTCGGGTGAATCCCTGGAGCGACTCGAAAACCACCACCGAAAGTCTCGCATTGGCTGATGACGAACAATCCCTGCATGTCGACGATGCTTGCTTCGGCGCCGTTGATTCTCATCCACGCTTTCTGACTCTTCCAGCCTATAATCGCCCGAATACCCAACACAGTGTACTTCTTGTGGCCGCGAATCCAGCTGTATACGCCTTCGATCTTCATGCGGTTGACGCTCGATGTGACGCCACTGTCGATTTCGAGAAAGGACCAGCGGACGAGGTTTCCTGCCCTTCGTGGCTCGCCATTGCACGGGTGGGGATTCGGGGTCGGGAAATTGTCGTGGTGTGGTGAAGCGGGTCCTTCGCACCGCACTCCGCCAACTGTGTGGTCTGTGCCATTAGCGAGTGTATCGACTGCGCCCTGGATGTCAAAAAGCGGGATTCCCAATGCTCGGGCGAAGTCGTTTCCGCTGCCGATAGGCAGTATCCCCAACGTTCGTCCAGTTCCTCGTAATGCGCTTGCAACTTCGTGGACTGTCCCGTCGCCTCCGACTGCTACAATCATCTCATGGTCGTCGGCCAGAAGGTTAGCTGCGAGGTCGACTGCGTGGCCGGGTGCTTCAGTTTTGTAGAGGTCGATTTCGTAGCCGGCGGCGATGAGGGCGATCTCAAAATCGGGCCATTGCTTGGCTGAGACGCCGTCTCTTGCTTTCGGATTGAGGATACAGGCGATGCGCGGCATGTGATACCGAGGGTTCGTTCCGAACTTGAATCCTCGCGAATGGAGGAATCAAGTGTGATGGGCAATCCGCTGAAGTTGGGAATCATGTCTGAAGAGGTGTTCATGCGGCGAGCCATTCAGCTCGCCGAACGTGGTCGCCACCGGGTGATGCCTAATCCACTGGTCGGATGTGTGCTGGTTCGTGGCGGTGAAATCATCGCTGAGGGCTGGCACGACCATCTTGGGGGACTGCACGCTGAGCAGATGGCTATTGCTGATGCTGAGGCGAAGGGTGTAGCGACTCAAGGCTCGACCGCTTACGTGACGCTCGAGCCTTGCAACCACTTTGGGAGAACTCCACCCTGCACTGAGGCGCTTCTTTGGGCCGGCGTGAAGCGTGTTGTAATCGGTGCGAATGACCCCAATCCAACCGTCCGAGGAGGTGGGGCTGAGGCTCTGGAGGACGAGGGGATTACTGTTGAGACTGGCTTGCTGTCGGCTGAATGCTCAGCTCAGATGGACGAGTTTCTGCACTGGTGCGAACACCGTCGCCCACATGTCCTTCTGAAGGCGGCGATCGATGCGCATGGCCGAGTCGACTGTGACCCGAATGCTCCTGCTCAACGCTTCTCGAGTGCCGAAGCCCTCGACATAGTCCACCAACTTCGGGCCGAATCCATGGCTGTCCTCGTCGGTGTGAAAACGGTGATTCGCGACGACCCTTCGCTGACTGTTCGCGGCCCGGACATCGGGCCGCGCGAGGCACCCTTGCGCGTTGTCATCGACCCGAGCGGGCGCATTCCTGATGCTTGCAGATTGATGACCGACGGCGAGGCTCCAACGATGCTGATTCATGCCGAAGCATTCGAGGCGAGCTCTGCCAGCGATGCTGCCCACGTCGAGCGCGTCGTCCTCGCCGCCGAGAGCGGTGAGATTCCAGTCGCTAGAATTCTCGATTTCCTCGGTGACCGCGGTATTCAATCCCTCATGATCGAAGGCGGGCCCGACACTTGGGCGCGATTCCTCACTGCAGGACTCGTCGACCGCGCCCACCTATGCCAATCTCCGGTTGAACTCTCTGGAAGTGGAGACACCTTTGGTGAGGCGGACCTTGAGGCGGCAGGATTGCACAAAATCAACAGCCTCTTGGTCTCTGAAGACACCATCAGCCACTGGAGTTGAATGAATGGAAAAACTCGCTGCACGATTCGAGCGGAGTTCTTTGGTGGATTTGCACAGAAATTCATACGGATTGAGATGGTAATTCTTATCTCAACCTCTGCCTTACTCACAGCCGATGACAGATACACCTCCCTCGATTGCCGCCTCCGCACTCGACGCGATAGGCAACACACCTCTGGTCAAACTCAACCGAATAGTTCCTGAAGGCAGTGCCGATGTCTACGTGAAACTCGAGTATTACAACCCGACCGGCTCGAAGAAGGACCGAATGGCTCTGGCTATGATCGAAGGTGCTGAGAGGCGTGGCGAACTGCGTCCGGGAATGAGTGTGGTCGAATACTCGGGCGGCAGCACAGGTTCAGGACTGGCTTTCGTCTGTGCTGTCAAAGGCTATCATTTCCACATCATCTCGGCTGACCCTTTTGGCAAAGAGAAGTTGGATACTATGACGGCTTTCGGGGCCGAATTGGAAGTCATCGAGAGTCCGGATGGCAAAATCACGGCCGAGGTGATACGCGCGATGATCGGCCGTGCTGCAGAATTAGCAGAAGATGAGAATTACTTCTTCACCGACCAACTCAACAATGAAGACATCATCGATGGATTCCGAAGATTGGGTGAAGAGATCATCGAGCAGATCGATGGCCCTATCCACGCATTCTGCGAGTCGGTGGGTACAGGTGGCACCATCTGTGGAGTCATGGCTGCACTGCGCGATGCTGGGCAGGATACGCGCATCGTTGCTCTCGAACCGAAGTCATCGGCAATCATCTCCCAAGGAGTATCCGGATCACACAATGTCGAAGGGATTGCCCTCGGCTTCATTCCGCCTCATCTCGAGGACGCGCCCTACGATGAGGTGCGCGGAATCGATGAGGCGGTCGCGCGCGAGACAGCTGTTAGGTTGGCACGCGAGGAGGGAATCTTCGCCGGCACTTCGAGCGGGATGAATGTCGCCGGTGCGCTCGAAATGGCAGCAGAACTCGGCCCAGGACACACCGTAGTAGCGATAGCGGTGGACTCAGGTCTCAAATATCTCAGCGAAGGCCTCTATGATTAGCCCAATTCACGAAAGTGAGTTTGAGACGAGAATCCTGCACGATCCTGAAATCAGAAGTTGGCGGACCGTGCAGGATTCGAACCCACGTCTCCGGCTCCGAAAGCCGGAAGGATATCCAGACTACCCTAACAGTCCTGTCATTCGACGACAGCCGTTCCGTTTTCAATGCGACGGGTGGCAGACAACCAGCAAGCGAGCGAGGCTGCGATGAACTTTGACGGGCGCGGTCAGTACCACTCGCCAGCCGCGCTCGAGCATCTGATCGGCGACTTCAACCCATGGCAATCCCATGACCAGAGGGTCGGGCGCGTCAGGGTCACGAGTCTTTTCGAAGATCGTCGGTTCGGTCGGCAAAAGCGTGCACAGAGAGCCTGTATCGTCGATTGAGCGAGCCGCTGAACAAGCCTTCAGAAGCAGTTGGAATCCGTCGTCAGACTTCCATGCATTGCGTCCGTATGGGGGATCGAAAGCGAAGATTGCACCGCTCACCTTGCCCCACAAATCGGGTATCATCCCAACGTTCATCTCCTGCACATCCCAAGCCACTTCGGCGGAATTCTTGGCTGCCCATGTCAGGTTCCGTGTGGTTCCAGCGACCATTCTGCCGTCGAGGTCGGAGGCGAGAATATTGAGTCCGGCGAGCATGCCTTCGATGACGATTCCGCCGGTTCCGCAGAATGGGTCGATGACCGTTGTCGGTGTGAAATCGGTTCTGTGGCCCAGCGAAATCAGCAGTCTGGCCAGTCGAGGGTCGAGTGAGACAGGTTGGAAGAATGGCCGGTCGGTCGGGGAGCGTCCAGCATAATCGGGGCGCTGCCAGTCGGGATGGCGCAGACCCCAGACGATTCGTGCGGGAGAATCGGCCAGAGGGTCTGGGTGGTTCGGCGGGTCTTCGGGGGCTGCGAGAACGACCACAATCTCATGCTCGGGATTTTCGAGGTCGACGGGGTGATTCGGACTGCTGATGAGGCCGCCTGCCGTTTGTGCGATGGCCGTTTTCGACAGGCCATCGATGCCTTGGCCCAAACCTCGTGGGCGAATCGCGAAACTACCACCAGGCAAATTCTCGATTGCCCAGAAAGCGATTTTCTCGGCGATTGACTCGGCGTCGATCGGTGCGCTATTCTGACCGCGCAGCAGGACATCGTCGAGCAGTGCTGCGCGCGAAAGCCGCTGAAGAGTCTCTAGACCGTTGGATTCGGTAACCACGATGCGTGGATGGACGAGGCCGATCGGACCTGCGAGTGCCTCGGCCTCGGAGCGAAACAGCGCTGGATGCCAACCGCTGCCAATCAGAGTCAGACCTTGCACTCTCTTGCCTCCGTTCGTCTCGCGCGCGACTTCAACCCTAAATGCCTCGACGCATAGCACAGGTCTAGGCATGACGGGGGAGTAGAGTTTGGGTTGTAATCTGAGGGATTTGGCGACTGCTCATCCGCTTGATTTGGGGGAATTCTCGGGACAACGCGTTGCGGTCGATGTCTTCCTCAATGCCTACCAATTCATCACCAGCTTGACTGGGGCGGACGGGAAACCGCTCTCTTACGAGGGGCGGCCTGTCGCTCATCTGATGGGATTTCTGGATCGGGCGACCTGGATGCTTGAGAATGGGATTGAGCCTGTTTTCATTTTCGATGGTCGTCCGCACGAACTGAAGATGGAGACTCTTGCGGGTCGCAGGATTCGCAAGGATAATGCGAACGCCAAATGGGAGGCGGCGATTGAAGCCGAGGACATGGCGTTGGCGAAGAAACTCGGGCCTCAAACCGCCGAATACACGCGTGAGATGGTTGCTCAGACCAAGCGACTCTTCGATTGCCTCGGCCTCGTCTGGATCGAAGCGCCGATGGAGGCGGAGGGTGCTGGCGCTGTTCGTTGTGCAAACGGTGAAGTTGCTGCGGTAGCGAGCCAGGATTGGGACACTCTGCTGTATGGCTCGCCAGTGATGATTCGCAATCTGACCAGTCATGGCCGGCGTAAGTTCGGTCGAATGGTCGTCGCCGAGAAGATCGTCTTGGCGGAGTTACTCGAAAACCACAACATCACGCGCGAGCAATTGGTCGATTTGGCGATAATGATCGGTACCGACTTCCATCCCGGAATCAGAGGCATCGGCCCAAAAACCGGCCTCAAACTGATTCGTGAGCATGGGACGATGGAGGCCGTTGCCGAGGTCAAAGACTTCGAGATGCCCGAGGACATCGAGACCATTCGAGGCCTCTTCCACAATCACCCGATCCATCCCGAGCCGCTGCCCGAATCGACGAAGGCGGTCGAGGAGAGGTTGCGGGAATTTCTGCAAGGCGAGTTCGGCTTCTCCGAGCGTCGCCTCGAGCGGGCCCTCAAGCGGCTGGCCAATGCCAACCACCTCAAATCTGACAGCCAGCCGACTCTCTTCGACTTCTGAAATAGAGAGAAGGGGCGATTCGCCCGAGGACTGAAGCGCCCTCGGGGAACCTGTCACCGCGCAACGTCAGAAGACGGTCGCGGGCCTGAGCAGTTTTGACCAGCGTCGTACCTGTTTCACAGGACGTCGCTGTTCTCATCCTCGTCGAGGATGCCGTCAGCGTCATCGTCGTCATCGAGGTAATCCTCGATTCCGTCGTTGTCGTGATCGAACTGGCCGGTGTAATCCCAGCCGTCGTTCTGCTCGAACCAGTCGGAAAGACCGTCGTTGTCGTCGTCGGTATCGATCATGTCGGGGATTCCATCATTGTCATGGTCATACCTCCAGACACCGATAGCTCCGTCGACTTCGTCGACATCGAGGATGTTGTCGTTGTCATCGTCGTCGTCAACACCGTCGTTCAGTCCGTCGTTGTCGTGATCGCGTGAGTAGTCCTCACCGTTCGGTCCAACGTCGTTCCAGTTGTCGATGCCATCGTTGTCGATGTCGAAGTCAACATTGTCGCGAACGCCATCGTTGTCGTGATCGTAGATGTCCGAGTTCGGGTCTCCGTCATTGACTTCCTCTCGGTCGTCTATGCCGTCGCCGTCATCGTCATCATCCTCAGCGTCATTGATGCCGTCGTTGTCGTGGTCCTCCGGGAACTCGTCCTGGTAGTCCGGGATGCCATCATTGTCATCGTCGAAGTCCAGGTCGTCCGGGATTCCGTCTCCATCGTTGTCGTTCTCGCCGTTCTGGTCTTGGTTGTCGAGCTGTTGGCTTTGCTGCTGATCAGACTGCTGACCCTGCTGGCCTTGGTTATTGTCTTGGGTCTGGCCTTGCTGTTGCTGGTTCTGTCCATTCTGGTTGTTACCATTCTGGCTTTCACCCTCTTGCTGGCCTTGCTGGCCGGATTGATCTCCGCCCTGCTGTTGACCCTGACCGTTGTCTTGCTGGTTGGATTGTTCTCCACCCTGCTGACCACTGCCTTGCTGACCATCTTGGCCGGACTGTGAACCTTGGTTCTGTCCGTTGCCTTGCTGGCCGTTCTGACCTTGACCTTGGCCTTGACCGCCTTGCTGTCCGGATTGACCTTGACCTTGGCCTTGACCTTGGCCTTGACCTTGTCCTTGACCTTGGCCTTGACCTTGTCCTTGACCTTGGCCTTGACCTTGGCCTTGACCTTGGCCTTGACCTTGGCCTTGACCTTGGCCTTGACCTTGGCCTTGACCTTGACCTTGGCCTTGACCTTGTCCTTGACCTTGGCCTTGACCTTGACCTTGGCCTTGACCTTGGCCCTGTCCTTCTCCGTCTTCGCCTTCTCCACCGCCGTCAGTGCCGCCGTCGCCGGTTCCCTCTCCGTTGTCACCATAATCTGGATCATACGCATCTGGGATACCGTCGCCGTCCGAATCCGACATCGATCCGTTGTTAGGATCGTTCGGGAACGGATCGTCGGCGTCATTCTGCCCGTCACCGTCGGTGTCGGCCGAGTTGGGGTTCGTTCCTGCGGCGTACTCCTGAGAGTTCGTCAGTCCGTCGCCGTCAGGGTCCGCGTTAGCGTCACTGGCAGAGTTCGGATTCAGTCCGTAGGAAACCTCCCAACCGTCCGGCAAACCGTCGTTATCGGTGTCGGCGTTGTTAGGGTCCGTGCCTTCAGCATCCTCCTCAGCATTGGTAAGCCCGTCTCCGTCCCAATCAGCCCCTCCATCGTCGGGGTTAAGTGGATCAGAGCCGGAATGGTTGTCAGCAGTTACGCCGACGGAACCAGCCATCAACACGAGGAGCATTGCAATCAACATGCTCGTATTCTTCATTTTCTGTATTTCATTCATTTCGTTTTCCTTCCTAAAATCAGTTCAGAGAACCCGCCGTTCTCTCTTTCCGGTAAAATGCTCGCGCCTGTCCTCGCGCAAACCATAGAATCCGGGAGTGACGGATGCTGATTGAGAGTAAACTGAAGGGTAGTGTCCACAGATCATAAATGCAGTACTGCGCCGCATTCAAGTCTTTGTGGATTATCTTTTTTCCTCGGCCTACTCCTCCTCTATTACGCATCCAATCTCACGGGCTTTCACAGGGAACCCTCCGTTCCCTCTAAATTTTGAGGAGGCGATAGCCTATTTCAACCCCTCCCGAGCCTGAGCAAAGGCCGTTTTGACCCATCAAGGAGTGATTCGGGCGAGCTCGGCGCGGAACTTGGTTTTGGAGAGGAAGTGCAGGACGGGCGTGGCGAGGCTGCCGATGACTAGAGCTGTCAGCAGAAGATCCGACCATAACTCGATGCCGGAGCCGAAACTGAGGTAGAGAATCCAGCCGGCACCGAGGAATGCCCAGGGTCGGTAGCGACGGGCGAAAAGAGCTGAGCGCGACTTCGCGAGTTCGTCTGAGTAGAGATTCGATTGTTCGCCTTCCGCGAGCATATCGTTCTCGGTTGCGCAGCGGACGCAGACTTGGTAGCGGGGCCCGTTACCGCTGATGAACTGGGAGTTCGGGTAGTTCTGAGTGCACATGCGACAGGTCGGCATGGTGATTCGCCCTGAGGACCGAGCGTCGCGCCTTCAACGCTGCGGTTATTCGGTTTGGGGCTTTGTTGTGGTTTGTGGGATTTGCTCTGCTTCAAGGTTGAGGAAAGCCGCGAGCAGGTCGAGACCATCTGGACTTCCCACAGATTCCGGGTGAAATTGCACACCGTGGATCGGTAGGGTTCTGTGGCGCACCCCCATGATGAGCGTTCTTGATTCATCCCAGGCATTCGGGATGAGCAGGGGTGTTGTTGATTGAGGCTTGAGTATCAGGCTGTTGTAGCGCATCAGGGTGAGTTCTGATTCGAGCCCTTGGTAGAGGCCGGAGCCGTTGTTGAGGATTGTCGAAGGGACTCCGTGAACGGCTCCGAGCGGTGATTCTGTGAGTTTGTAGCCGGCTGCTAAGCCGAGTGCTTGGTGGCCCAAGCACCAGCCGAGAATCGGTATCGCCTCGTCAACTCTCTCAGGGGTTCCGTTTCTGGTCAGGTCTCCACGTATCGCGCGCGATGCGAGTTCCATCGTGGGCGCTGAGACCTCGGGGCGAGATGGGCCGGGTCCGAGGATGATGTGGGTCGGTTCATGCTCTGCCAGCCAGGCTTCAATCGTCGTCGCCGCATCCGCTCGTTCGGCTGGTCGGCCCTCGACAATCACCACCTCTGCGCCCAAGCGATGCAGGGCTTGGGCGATGTTGTTGCTGAATGAGTCGAGATTGTCGACGAGTAGTACTCTCGGGCAATCTCGTTCTGCCGCTTGAGTACCTATTTCCGGATTCTCGCTCGGTCTGACTTGACCCAATGCTCCCTCGACTTGTGGAACAGGCAGGATTCCGACCTCGCGCTCGGGCAATTCCGTGGCGCTGAATCCGGTTCGGAAACCCCAGGTGGCTTCGGTAATCGCCGCAGCCTTCCAGCGAGCTTCTTCGACTTCGGCAGCGGGAATTGAATCAATCACCACGCCGCCGCCGGCCTGCACCACTCCGTGCCATTCATTCGGGCCACTGTGGGCCTCCAAGGTGCGAATCAGAATGTTCCAATCAGCCTCTCCAGCGCCCGAATTCATGTGCCCGATCGAGCCCGTCCAAGCCCCACGAGGCGCTCCTTCCAATTCGTCTATCGCAGTCATCGTCACCGTCTTCGGACAGCCGATTATCGAACCGCCGGGAAACAGTGCTGCGAGTGCAGCACCTGCATCGGCTTCTGCCGCCAGCCTGCCCTGAACACCCGAAACCAGATGCTGCACATTGGCCAGCGCTTCGACGCGCCAATCCGCCCAATGGACACTGTCACTCTCACATACTCGGCTGAGGTCGTGGCGCTCAAGATCGACGAGCATCAGATGTTCTGCGATTTCTTTGGCCGACGAGGCCATCTCAACGCGCAAGGCGAGATCCTCTTCCTCAGTCGCTCCCCGCGCGCGTGTTCCTTTGATCGGCCTCGTCGAAACCACACCATCCCTCAGGCGCAGAAGACGCTCGGGGGAGGCGGAGGCGACTGCCCAACCGTGGTCTGCGAGGTGCAGCCAGGAGGCGTATGGAGCGGGGTTGCTGCGCGTCATTCGCAGGAAAGCCAACCATGGGTCGTCGCTCATCGGCCCTTGCCATCGGCGCCCATAATTGAGTTGGTAGAGATGTCCGCCTCGGATTGATTCGCGGATTCTCTCGACCGCTCTCGCGTGCTCGGAATCGCTCTCACTCTCCGGCACAGTCGCTCGTGTCACAGGGGATACCTGGACCTCCTGCGCCTCCTGTAATGCTGTTGCTGGTGAGTGTTCTGCTGCGGCCAGCCAAGGGTGGCCGTCGAGGGCGATGAGGTGGAGTTTGTCACTCTCGCGCTCGTGAACCCACCATGCATCGCAGCGCCAGAGGACTCCGAGGAGTTGGCCGGGTTCGGGGTTATTGGCGAGGCGGATATCACTCGCCCATCTCCCCATGTCGTAGCCGAGTAATCCTGCGAATCCGCCCGGTGTTATGGGTGAGGTGACGAGGGCGTCTGCGGATTGCGATGAGTCTGTAGTTGAATTGGGTGAAGTGGTAGCGACTTCGAATTCTCGAGTGATTTCAAGTGCCTGGGCGAGGCTTGCTGGTCGATGTTCGTCGAAGGTTCTCCAGCGCTCGTCGTGCCATTCCTGAATAACCATGACGAGTGGTTCTGGCGCTCCGAGTCCGACTTCTCCTGCGAGGGGCGAGCCGCCCTGTGGCGAGCCACGTTGTGGCGCTGCTGTCGGATCGTAGTGCGGCTCGAAGAAGAGGATTCGAATGCTGTCGAGGCAAGGCAGCATCGAGGATTGCGCGAGATCCGTGATCGGTCCCGCTGAATGCAGAAGCAACTCGTCGCTCGCGGTTTCGCCTCGAGAACGGTTCAGCATGGCGATGAGCGGCTCTGAATGGTCGGTCTCAAAAGTGAGCCGCTCGATTCTGCTTCTGCGCTGCACGTCCACTACTCCCTGTTCTATTGTCATCTACTTCCAATCATCGGCCGACTGCCAAGCGCTGCTCAGTCGGGCCAGCCACGAGGCTGTTGCGGCTTGATGAAGTCTACCACGAGGCTTGCCGATGCGTCGGCCATCGATGGTAGCCAGCGCCTGCACACCCATGCCGCTGCCCAAGACGACCATCTCGGCCGCCCTTACCACCATCGGAATCGTCAGTCGGGCCTGCCTCACGGGAATGCCCGCCGCCTCGATGCCAGTGCGAATCTGTTCGAGGGTGACCGAATCCAGAGCACCTTCGCTCGGCCGAGGGTGGTAAGCGACGCCGTCCGCGTCGAGCAACATCGGCATGCAGCGGTCGCCGTCGACCAGACAATCATCCTCCACTAGGAGCGAGATGTCCGCGCCATGAGCGCGAGCCGCCTCGCGCGCCTCGAAGTACGGCTGCCAATCGCCGTGCTTGGTCCCTCGAACCTCGGCATCCCAGATGGGTGCTGCTAGGGTGATCGCCGAGAGTTCCGCCGGATAGGTCACATTGACTCGCGGGGTCAGGCTGACTTGCCCGCCAGCAGAGATTCCGACCTTGATCAGATGAGGCGCCTGATCGTCACCGACGATAGCCTCGCCAGGAGGATCCAAGTCTGCTAACGCCTCGAAAATTAGACCCTCGAAGTCGCTCGGCAGGCTGATACCGAGGCGCTCAGCATGTCGCCGCAGCCGAGCGAAGTGCAGGTCTGCGGCCAATAGCCTCGCAGCGCCATCCCATGCGACCGTGGTGAAGACCTCTGAGCGTGGGTCACGGTCCGCCATGACTCGCCATCAAGGTCGCCCGCTTCAATCCGCTCACACGCATCTCAGAGCATGTCGTCGAGGAATGAAGTGTCGACATCTTCGTCTTCGACCGAGAGATTGTCGGCCAGATCATCGAGATCATCCAGATCATCCAGATCATCCAGATCGAGTTCATCTGCAAAGTCATCCAGATCATCGATGTCGACCTCTTCCTCGGGACCACCCAACAATTCGTCTACTACTTCCGAGTCAGCACTCGGCGCTGGTCCGATATCCTCCTCGGCGACGATTCCAGCAGAAGCCGCCGTCGCCGAGTAAGATTCGTCTGCTCCCTGACCTGCATCCTTGTCAGCAGACCCGTCACGTCGCGCCGAAGCGACTAGTCCAGAACCTTGATCGGAGCCCACTCCAAGGCCTTCGCCGATACCCATATCGAAGTCGCCAGTGAAATCGTCGTCGTCCGAAAGGCCGGCCGCCTCGCGCTCCATCTGCTCCTCCAATTCGACTTCGAAGGCGCCCATCTCCCATGGAGCGGGCGCGGAATCCTCGCGCGGCTTGATGAACAGAATCGCCCCGACCAGCAGCATCGCAACCGAAAGCAGCGCGACGATCATGTTCATCTCGCCAGACAGAATCTTGTCAACCCATGAATCACCAGCCGGATCATCACCCGGCTGTTTGGTCCCGAACGAGGACTCCGACCACGGCGGAACCTCGACGGGATCTGCATGGAATGTGTGCACGTCACCGTTGAAAGTGACGATTTCGATCCAATAAGTCTCCTCGCGAGCGAGCGCGGCATCGTCGAAATCATTGATGATCAGAATCGTGTCGCGCATTCCCTCTTTGAACAGCGTAGCATTCCTCGTATCGATGAATGCTTCAAGGCTCACGTAGGCGTGATATGTGCTGTACATCGGGTCGTCGCTCGCGTCCCAATTCACTTCAATCAGTGATCCAGCAGCGTTCCAGCTCGCACGAATACCACTCACATCAGGACACTCGGGGCAGGGATCGGCGGAGAGTTCGTCGGCGATTTCTATCCAAGAGGTGGCGAGGTTGTTCACCCAGGCATTCCCGGAAGAATCGACGGCGACGACGGCGACGTAGATACGGCGGTTCGGAACCAAGTAGAGATCACCTTGATCCAAGTCCAGAATCGGGTCTGTTCGGGCTGAGAATGTGGTCAGCAAGATTGGTAGGTGCTGCTCTCTGTCAATTACCATCGATGGTTTCAGATTCTCGATGTTCTCAAGCAGAATCGGTGTGTCGATCACAGCATAAATCCTGTATTCAGCGATGTCTGAAGCGCTGCTCAGCTGGAATCCCACGAACATCGCATTTCCCGAATCACCTCCTCGGTCACTCAGTACCGGAGCCGCCAGCCTGTCCGGAGGCGAGATGTCTCCACGGTTGTCGATGGGCGTGACGATGACCATGTGATCGTTGAGCCCTTCGAGGTGGACGTTGCCGCGCAGGTCGTGGATCGTGACGGTGACGTAGAGTGGGATCATCGGCTCGATGGTCTCTGAGTTGAGAGTCGCGAGCGAATCGCCGTAGAGAGCCTTGGTGATGGTAAGTTCGAGTTGGAAGTCCGCGCCGAACTGGCGCTGGTCGACCGTGATGAGGCCGCAATCAGAAGGAATCACCTTGCAACTGTCCCAGAGGTCTGAGATGTCATCCAGCGGATATTCTGAGACCCAGATGATGTAGAAATCGAAGTCCTCTGCGGCGGAGCGATTCCAGCGGATGTCGATGGCTCCGCCGTCGTCCTCCGGATGGTCCCAAGCGTCCAGTCCGGTGACTCTGTCGGGTGCTGCCCCAGCACCCTCGACGTTGGATATCGGGGTTGCCTCGACGATGAAGACATTGTCGACATCGCCATTACCCCAATCGTCGAAGGCGACGACTCCGACCCAGTAGACGACGTCGTCGACAAGGCCACTTTCACCGAGTGAATCGATGATGACCTCGGTGATAGAACAGTCATTGATGTAGGCTGAGACCGGCCATCCATCGACTGTGGAAGGTGCTTGCCAGCCAGAGGCTGGAAGAGTGTAAACCGCGTAATAGGTGCAGTCCTCCTCGGTATTCGCTTCCCAATTGACTTGTAGGCGGCCGCCCTCATCCTCGGGAACATCGGCCGCGGTCGTACCCGTGATCGGCGCTGGTGGGATGCCATCGTCGAGACCACCAGCAGTCACGACTGGCCCGATGATGGTCGCATTATCGGGGTCGGATTGTCCAGCCTCATCGACGCAGACGGCGGCGAACCAGTAAGGTACGCCACCCTGGAGTTGCAGCGCGGTCGTGTTACCGGTGCTCCAATGGTACTCGAGTGGATTGGTCAATCCGATAGCGCTGGTGATCTCCTGCTGCACGGCCCAGAGCCGAGTTCTGTCAGGGTCGAGTTCAGTGCAGGCGGACCATTCCATGATGACGGTACCAGAGGCGCCACCTGCGACGGGCTCGGCGCTCATCCACGCGGGTGGTGCTGGCACTTCATCGGTCGGTGTGACATTGAGTGGGTAGGTCATCGGAACGCCGATGGTGCCATCGGCGTATTCGATGGCGATGGCGGCTCGATACATGCGATCGTTCTGCAGAGTTTCGGTGACGCCGTCATGATCGGCCTGTGTGACTGTCGCGTTGGTGTGCGACCAATAGGTCGATTGAATGTAGGTGGAGAAGAAATGGACGTCGTTCTCAGTCGGCTCCCAGAGTGGGTCATCGGTCGAATCCCAGACGTAGAGTCGGTAGGCGAACCATGCGGCATCTTCGGCTGGCAGCCATGAGGCTTCGATGACGCCACCGCCATCATTGGGTCGATCCTCGAGCCCGACTATCACCGTCGGAACCTCGACGCGCTGCCAATCATAGGTTACACGAACCTTGATGGCGCCGTCAGCAGGGCTCTGTAATTGAACGTGCAGCGTCGCTGAGGTCGAGCCTGGACCGATCGCGGAAACCGCTGATTGGAAGGCCATTTCGATGCCGCCGTTGGCCGCGGCGAGATCCCATGTTCCGCTGTAATTCAGATTGCTCGACCTCGCCCAGACCCACGCCCCGCCCTGCGGCGCGGTCAGAGTCATGGCGCCGGTGTGCATCGGTAACCTGCCCGGCGCGGCGACATCGGAGACCTCCGGAATCTGAATCGGATCATCCGACGTCACGAGCACTGTAGCCATCCCCGGATGAGTCGTATCGGTGATGTCCCAGGTGCGGCCGCCGTAGAGCACGGTCAATGGATCGGCGCGACGCTGATGCTCGCGCGACTTCTCCTGCAGGCTGATGACTGGGTCATAGACGTGCAAGCCATCATCGCCGACGACGTACAGGCCACTCGAATCGAGATAGCCGCCTTTGAGTCCAGTGACGCCCTTCGAGGTCACTGAAGAGTGCAGTCCATCGACCTCGACCACGTCGATGCCGCGAGGACTCATCACCACGACGTAGTTGCCATCACTATGCATCTCGAATGGCGGCCAAGAGAGCAGAGAACGCAGACCGACGCCGGTTTCCATTTTCATCATCGTGCCATTCCAATGGACGAGAGGAGCTGTGTCAGTCGCGATGTGGACACCCCAATCATCGCTCGCGACAGATCGGACATCATTGCTCGGAATCATGTCGATATTGTAGCTTCCATTCACCATATCCGTCGCGATATCCCAAGCCACGGCACCGGGCCGAGTCGGACCCCGCCCATTGTGTGAGATGAATAAGGCCGCGTCGTGATAGAGAGTTGTATTGCTGCCATCCTGATTCTGCACAACGCGCGAAGTCGGTCCTGCATAGGTGATTCCTGATACTGTGTTGCCCATCAGACCCTGATTGAATCCGAGGGTCGTGATGACTGTCAGGTTGGTCTGATGCAGGACCGTCAATCCCGCTGCGCCACCGGCCAGCACTTTGCCCTCACCTTGGATCGTATCGTCGATGACGAAGAGGTGCTCGATTATCGGCGAGGGCAGACCGTCAATCGTCGTGATCGGATCGTCCCAGTCGTCTCTCGTCGTGTTCCACATGCCTATTCCGCCGTGTGTGGCGATGAGGATGTGATCGCCATATTCGATGAAGTCACGCACGAGATTGCTCGGCAGCCCAGCTAGGAGGCTGCCGTGACCCCAATGATTGGTGCCGGTGTTGTAGATCTGGAAGCCGGCAGCAGAACCTTGATTGCCCATCAGACCGATGTACATCGAGCCATTCTCGAGGATCATGCCGTCCATCTGTGTATGCAGCGCCGGCGGTGTCGAGGTGATGCGGCGCTGTTGCAGGTCGATGGCTTTCAAGCCGCGTCCAGCAGTCGTCACCCAGAGGGTTTCATCATCGAGCAGCATCTCATTGACGATATCCTGCTGGAAATTGTAGCCATACTCCCAACGAACCGAGCCGTTGGAGAGTATCTCGCCCTGCAGGACCGATGAACCGTAGTAGGAATTTACGCCAAGGCTGCTGCTGATCCAGACGTGAGTTTCGTTCGAGATTATCTCGACGACACGCCCGCTCGAAAGGCCTGCCAGCTCGTCGAAGCCGCTGGCGATCAAACCTGAATTATCGAGTCGGTCGACTCGGTTCATGCCAGTCGTCTGACCCGAGCGACCGATCGCATAGACCATCTGACCTGAATTGGATGGAGCGCGCTCGATCGAGCATCCATCCATGCCGGGATCGATGATCTGGCCGTTGGCCGTCGCAGTTCCTGAAGTGACGAGGCGTGAGATTCCACCCTGGTTGTCATATTGGTGACCGGCGAGCAGGACATTGTTCTCGTGATGCATTCCGCCGGGGAAGATGCGATCCATCGAGATTCCATCCGTCGAGGTCAGGGTCGAGAGATAACTGCCGGTGTTGTAATTGTAACGATCGAAGCCAACCCCTTCGGTGTCGAAGCCGATGTACATGATGCGATTCGCTTCGTCGCAGGCGAGCGCACGGGGATCATTATTGGACAGTCCAGTGCTGCCTGAGGTCATCGAACTGATCCATTCATTGGTCAGCGAATCCTGATCGTGATCGGCCAGATCATATCGCGCGATGCCACCTTGGTTACCCCACCAGAAGCGCGCGCCGATGGCGAAGTGGACGATGTCATCACAGAGTTTTATGTCAGCAGCATAACCCTCGGGAATGTCTCCGGTGCCTAAATCCCAAGAAGACCAGACACCCGATGAGCCATTCATACGCAGAATCTGGGCGTTTGAATTGAAACCGCTCGACTCCATGGTGCCGAGCCAGAGATCGGAATTGATGACTGCCATCGAGTAGAATTCCTCCTCGGAACTCGATGGCAAGCCATCTCCAGGTATCCATGTATCGAGCCAAGTCGAATTGAGGGGGTCCCAGCGCAGAATGCCGTTCATGCTGGCGAAGAGGTACTCACCTTGGAACTCCGCCATGCCACGAATGGGTCCTTCGATATCGGTCCATTCGTTGAGAAGTTGCATCGAATCGGCATTGAATCGTCGCAGGATGTAATCACCATAGGCAATCCATAATTCACAGGATGAGGCATTGAGTGGGAAACAATCGCCGAGGAATCTGGCGTTGACGCGGCGAACATTACCGATGGTCGCGAGGTCGTCCTCCCACGCCTCGCTGCTCATGTTCCAACGAACGATCGTGCCATCGCCATCGTTCCAGTATTGGGTCGGTCGGACGCCAATCCACAACTGATCCCCTATCACACCGATTCCGTGGACGACGCCGCTCCAGCCGGCTTGAGCACCGGCGTCGAGATTGGTCATGCTCGAGTTCGTCGTCAGATTGATTCGGTTGATCAGATCGTTTGTCGACCACCACGAATTGCTCCGTTGCAGCGAATAATGCAAGACATTGTCGTGAATCTCGATCTCGGCGGGCGGTGTGTTCGAGAGCGTCGGCCCGCCGGAGTTCGCCCCTCGACTCCACTCGATGAGAACCTCATCATTGACGACGTCGATGAGCGTCAGGCCGAAGTCACCCCCAGCCCACATGGTACCCGAATCAAGGCCGGGAACAAGAACCGTGACGTCGTCGTCGTCGATGTAGCCTTGAGTTCCGTCCCACGTCGTTAACCACTCATTGTTCATCAGATCATAGCGCGCGATGCCCGTGTTCTCGAAGCCCAGATAGAGGATATCGCCGATCTTGACCGTTCGTGAGCGTTGGGTATCATCACCTGCAGTCCAAGTCTCGATGACGGTGAAATTGTCCATGTTGATTATCGCGGCGCCCTCGTTCGTGCCAGCGTAGAGCCGGTCTGTATCGAGCATGTCGACGGCATAGACGAACCTGCTCGGCATGCCATCGGAAGTACTGACGCAATCTTGGAATTGATACTGCCAATTCCACATGCAAGCACCTCGATTGGTTCCCGCGTACATGCCATCCGCATCACTCGTGACATCGTAGAAGACCGTCGGGCGATTCCACCAGCCTCCGCTGCTGGTCATGGTGTGCCAGGCGCTGCCATCGTAGCGCGAGAAGGCTCCTTGAGTGCCGACGAGCAAGCCGCCGTAATCGTCCATCTGCAAAGAATGGACATCGTCGTCAGGCAACGTGCCGGAATCCTGATTCCAGTGCTCGGTGATATCTCCAGTCATCCGGTCGATGACGAGGATGCCGAAGTCGAAGAGACCTATGTAGACGATGTCATCATCGACGGCAATTGGGGTCGAGTCGAGGTTGTCGGCGCCGAGCGACTGCCATGAGCCGATTATCGCTGAGGTGGAGAGTTCAACGCGCATCACGCCAGCGTCGGGAGTGGCGATGTAGGCTATACCGTAACGGGTGGCGATGTCGGTGACGTAATCCGAGTCGAGGCCATCTGAAGTGGTCAAGGTGTCGACGAGTGTCAGCGCATTAGTGTCGATGATCGAGATGCCAGATTCAGTGTGGCCAACGACGAGGAAATCGGTATTGGGGTCGAAGGCGAGGGCTGAGACGTGGGTTGAACTGAGGCCTGAGACCGTGCCTTCGTAAGAGGCGTCGTAGTTGCGCAGTCGGATGACGCCAGCATTGGTCGTGCCAATCCAGACATAGCTGTTGGAATCCTGTTCGATAGCGATGATCTGGCCGACGTTGCTGACGTAATCGCTGATGTCAATCGGCGTCTGCCAAATCTGAGTCGACTCATCGAAGCGATCGATAATCTTGTTTCCAGCGATCCATATCTCACCTTGTTCACCATCATCGATGTGAGCCGTGACCTGCATCGAGTCTGCGGTCGGGCTGCTGACCAGAGTCAGCGAACCATCGGTATTCTCGCCTTGCATTCTCCCCAGCGTGCCCGAGCCATCACTGACCAGAGCAGTCCCTGTTGTCGGGCCCCGAGGGGCTTGTGCTGGCCAGGAGATTATCGACTCGCCATTACCTAACAAGCCCATATCGTCCAATTGTCTCTGAGAGCGGAAGATCAGCGAATTGGTATCATAGGCGTGGACAGTGGTTCCTGCGAGGATGTGCAGCCAACCCTCGGTCACAGCCAAACCATGAATCTGATTCGAGGCCAGCCAATTGCCGGTCGACCAAGTAGCCAACCACGATTGAGAGACCAGATCGCGACGATTGATGCCTGCATCATAAGTCGCGATCATCAGATTGTTTCCGACCACTGCGAGGTCGGTGATGAGGTCGGAGGCGAGGTAATTCTGAGTGCTCCAGACGATGTTGTTGTCGACCACGACGCTGACCCCACTCGAGGCGCTCGTGGTGGTGAAATCGAGGAGATGAACGCCACTCGACTCGGTCGCGAGATAGACCCTGTCGCCGACGATCAGGATGTCCGAAGGAATCTCCTGATTCTGCGCCAGACAGTAATCATAATCGGTCCACGCCGAGGCATCGATCGCTCGGTGGTGGATGGTGCATGGTTCTGCTGCCCAAGTCGTGCCGTAGGCGTCGACGGCAATCGAGTGAATCGTCGAATCATCCGAACCGTCTCCAGTCAGCAGATCCGGCAATGCGGCGGAGTCAGAGAGTCGGCGGACGAGGACCGAGCCGTCCTCAGTGCCGATAAGCAGTCGGTCTTGGTCCGCATCGATGGCCAGCGAGCGCCCTTGCAGATCATTCTCGATGTCGATGATCGGCTTGACGGCGCGATCATCGAGATGCAGTAAATCGTCATCGAGCAGGACGTACAGTCTACCATCGAACGGATTGACAACGCTGTCGTGGAGGGCCACATCCAACGCTGAAAACGAAATCTTAGGGTCGGCCGGCCGCAGAGCCTCAATCACCATGTCGGTGAGAGTCACGCCGGCCGGCAATTCCCATGAAGCGTCGGAAATCGAATTGGGGCGAAGATAAGTGTCGAGAATCCCATTCTGAACGGTCGGCGGGTTGTTCTCCATCACGTCCTGCCGACCAAGGTCGCCATATCCTCGCCAGTCGAGGATCGGCGTCTGAGTATCGAGAAGCGTCAACTGCGGTTCAGTAGCCCAATAGCCATCTGAACCGTTGACTGCGATCTGGAATGTGAGATTCGAAATCTCGGCTCCCGGAGCGAAATCGAGGTAGAGATCACTGTAAGCATAGGTTCCGTTAGCCGAATCGGCTCCCGTTGCAATCATGTCGACCCAGCCTGTATCGTTACTGCCCTTCCCACCCCAAACGGTCTGGGCAGCATTCCGAGCTCCATCCTCAGGAGCCGACAATTCAGGACTGAAAGCAGCAGACCACGGCAAGGCCATCATCAACAGCGTGAGGAGCAGAGCAAGTCTCTGCTCAGCCGTCCTTTCTGCAGGAAACGATGCGGGCACGAATCTTTGGCCTGCTTGTTCCCATTATGAAAGGAATGGGTAGATGAGTTGGTCTTGCTTCTCCCTCTCGTAGAGGGAGGGTTGAAAGAAATAATCACATTTCAACGGGCTGATAACAATCTCGATTGCTGTAGGATAGCATCAAAGGGGAAGGTGTGGCCCGACCAACCTCGGAGGGACCTGTCTTGGTTGAGGACCGTCTACGAAAGGATGCGCTGGATTACCATTCGGCCGCGCCAGCGGGCAAGATCAGCGTCGTTCCCACGAAACGTCATGGCACCGCCCGAGACCTCTCGTTGGCGTACTCGCCCGGTGTTGCCTATCCCTGCGAGGAGATCGCGAAGAATCCGGAAGATGCTTATCTCTACACCTCGAAGGGGAATCTCGTCGCTGTGATCAGCAACGGCACCGCCGTGCTGGGTCTGGGTGATATCGGGGCTCTTGCCAGCAAGCCGGTGATGGAGGGCAAGAGCCTGCTGTTCAAGGCCTTCGCCGATATCGATGTTTTCGACATCGAGGTCGACAGGACCGATGTCGATGAATTCGTCGAGGCTGTGAAGGCAATCGCTCCTACATTTGGAGGAATCAATCTCGAGGATATCAAGGCGCCTGAGTGCTTCGAGATCGAGCGGCGGTTAGTGGCTGAGTTGGACATTCCGGTGATGCACGATGATCAACATGGAACTGCGATAATCTCGGGTGCGGCGCTGCTGAATGCCTTGGAGGTAGTCGAGAAGGAGATTTCTGAGGTAAAAGTGGTGATTTCGGGAGCCGGTGCTTCGGCGATCTCCTGTGCTACTCATTATCTGCGGCTTGGGGTTTCTGCGCAGAATATCCTGATGTGCGATTCTAAGGGGATTCTGACGAAGGCGCGCGAGAAGGCAGGCGAGTTGAATCCGTACAAGGCTGCATTCGCACGCGATGTTGCTGATGGCGGTCTGGCTGAGGCGCTGGATGGAGCTGATGTCTTCCTCGGTCTCTCCCGAGGCGGGTTGGTTTCTGGTGAGATGGTCGCCTCGATGGCGGCGCGCCCACTGATATTCGCGTTGGCGAACCCCGATCCTGAGATTCTTCCCGAAGAGGTGCTCGAGGTGCGCGATGATGCGATCATCGCGACTGGGCGCTCCGATTACCCGAACCAAATCAACAATGTTCTGGGTTTCCCATACATCTTCCGAGGTGCTCTCGATGTTCGCGCCACAGAGATCACAGAGGGCATGAAGATGGCCGCGACCCATGCGATTGCCGAGTTGACCAAGGAGCCTGTTCCTGATGATGTCGCGGCCGCCTACGGTGGGGAGCAGATGCAGTTCGGAGCGGAATATCTGATTCCCAAGCCATTCGACGCGAGAGTGCTAATCTGGGAGGCGAGCGCTGTGGCGGAGGCCGCGGTTGCCGAGGGGGTCGCGCGAGTCGCGGTAGAGGATTTCGATGTCGAGAAGTACCGTGAGGAGTTGGAGGCCCGACTAGGGCTGACCCGCTCGATAATGCGCAATGTGATCAATCACGCGAAGCGTGACCGAAAGAGCATCGTCTTCTCCGAAGGCGAGGAACCGACAATCATCAAAGCAGCCGCGCAGTGCATCGCTGAGGGCATCTGCGACCCGATCCTGCTCGGGCATCCTGAGCGGATTCAAGCGGTCAAGGAAGAACTCGGACTTCACTTCGAATGCGAGACCATCGATGTGCGCTACGACCCGCGCAGGCGTGGCGCTTATGCAGACGAATTCCACGCGCTTCGCGGACGCAAAGGTGTGACTCGAAGAGATGCTATCAACCTGCTGAAATCGCCCAATTACTTCGGACCGATGATGGTTCATGTCGGCGACGCGGACGGTTATCTCGGTGGCATCGCCCACCACTATCCAGACATCGTCAAACCCTGCCTGCAAACGATTGGCCCTGACCCGAACGCCCACAGAATCGTAGGGATGTACATGATGACGGTGAATGGCGAATTGATGTTCATCGCCGATGCGACGATCAACATCTATCCCGACCCCCGCACCCTCGCTGAAATCGCGGTCCAGACCGCTCGCGTCGCGCGTCGCTTTGGCGTCAAACCAAAAGTAGCGATGCTTTCATTCTCCAACTTCGGTACCTCAAGCGAATTGCGAACCGACCGCATCGAGGAAGCGGTCACGATGGCTCGTGAATTGGATTCAACACTCGTGATCGATGGGCCGATGCAAGCTGATACCGCACTGGTTCCGGAGATTCAGAAGGATTTCCCATTCATGAGTTTCGAGGGGGCGGCCAATGTCCTCGTCTGCCCCAACCTCGCCTCGGCCAACATCGCCTACAAACTGCTGCAGAGAATCGCCGGCGCAGAGATGACGGGGCCCATCCTCGAGGGTCTGGCCAAGCCAGCCCACGTTCTGCAGAGAGGCGATTCGGTTCGCCAGGTCGTTCACATGGCTGCGATTACAGCAGTCGATGCCCAGCGACAAGCCCATGAACGACTCTGAATCATAGGGTAGCGAATGAGTCGCCCCTCAGTCAATCGGTTAATCGCCGATTACTCTAACCACAATCCGATTGAAGCATCCCACGCTTGATATGACACACAGTTTGAATCAGCGGAGTAGACCATGAAGTAAGTAGAGTCATCATGCGTGGATGAGCTGAATGAAAGATCGATATCAAACCAGCCGTTTGAATTCGAATAGTAACACCAGTAGTTCCATTGCCCTGCACTAATGTCGTATTGTCCTACCCCGACCCTTCCAGATGGGCCGTAAGTCCAACCTTGTAGGGCGTACGCAGTATCCAACTGCGCTACAGAACAAGGGATATCTGAATCCAACAAGATTCCAAAAGAGAGGAATAGATCATCTTCACATAACGAAGTAGTATGGTTAACTCCTTGCCCAGTTTGAGTATTGTTTGATACCACCGAAGCGCCCCAAAAAGCGACTCCATTGGTCAAAGAAGCTAACTCATGGAATCTAACAGGCATCGACTGTCCGTAGATGTCTTTCACCTCGAAGTGAAGGTGAGGTCCTGTACTCCAACCAGTGTTTCCCGAGAGAGCAATCGGTTGGCCCTGATGGACAATATCGCCAACATCGACCAAGACTCCATTGTAGGTGAGATGTGCATACATCCCGAAAGTTGAATCTCCATGGTCGATAATTACGTAGTTTGATTGATTAACACAATCTACGGAAGGACAACCTCCTGTGTGATGTTCTACAACCTGAATTACTACCCCAGGTAATGATGCAGAGATTGTGGTATTTTCATTGACGGGGAAATCCACAGCGTAGAGCATTACTCCATTGTGACTGTAATACCCATGAAAACTCTGAGTAATATTGGCGATAAATCCGGACTCAAATGGAGTACTTACCCAAACAATCCCGCTAGATCGACAGACTCCATTGTCCTCGTATGTACTATCATCACATTCAAGTTGGGAGTTTTCCAACTCGGAAATTTCTTCTTCCAAATCCTCAACACTTTCTTCCAATTCTTCTACTCTCTCGCGATAATAATCTCTAGTCGCTTCAAGATTTGAAATAATCACGTTGTAAGTGGCAATCTGGTTTTGCAACCCAAGAATCGTTGAATTGAGTGAATCAGCAAGACTTTCCAATTCCTGCATTTTTTCTCTCGCTTCGGCCGAATCTTCTTCAAGCCCCTCTAATTCATCTTCTAATCCGGATAAATTGACTTGCGCCAGAACCAATTCTTCAGTTAGAGTCTGAACCTCACCGAGAGCTTGCGAATACTGTTCACCCAACACTTGCAAATGTAGCCCGAGAGTAGTAATATTACTATTCAACACCGTAATCTCTTCATTCAATTCGGAGATATTTGTCTGTAGAGCGGGGACAAGGCTGGCCAACTCTTGCAATTCTGATACTCTTTCTTCCAGACTCTCTATAGTAGCTACAGACTCATTTAATCTCTCATTCAAGTCGAAAATTTCCTCATCTTTGTAGTCTGTATTTGGGGCCGAATCATCTTCACCATAGCAGCCCGCAAATGATGCGGCTATCAAGAGCAGGACGACGAAGGAAGCTCTACGCACAATTGCCCCAGAAGAAGAACTCCGGATGAAGGTTATCTCATCAACTACCCTAGCGAATGACTCGTATGTGAGTCAGAGGGGGCCCCACTGAAAGGCCTTAGTTTCGTGAAAGCCAAGGCTGTGGCAGATTCTTCCTTCTCGAATCACTCAGATTCATCCCCAATTGAATCATCTAGAGCGATTTGGTCTATCTCATCGAACATCGCATCTGCCTCGACCTTCGACGAGCCATCGCTCTGATAGGTGGTGAACAGCATCCCGATGATGAAGAGTGGAACCGTCAGCGAGATCATTCCTAGTATGTGCCCAACGATTTCTGCAGTTCCCGGAACTTCTTGGTTAGCTTCGTAATCTGGCCCCAAACCTGAGATCTGTGGTAACAAGACCATGACTCCGACGATGAGCACCGTCATCCCAGCAGTTTTGAGGACATCCGATTGCTCGAATACCGACGCTTCTGGAGCTCCGGTCCGTCGATTGTAGCGAATCAGCAATACAATGAGTATGACCAAGACGATGAACAGGGGCATCAGCGGAATGAAGTCGGAATCACCACCATCACCATCGTTCATGACCGGACCTTGTCCCGGCCGCATGTGGAATCCTTCCGCATCGTAAACAGTCGATAGCCAAATCAGATTCCAGCCTATCAACATCAGCAATGCAAGGCCGACAGCGATAGTCAGAATCTTCGTAGACTTCTGTTCGCCAATATCGAATCTGCCCATCACAATCCCTCCATTTCAGTCAGAATAACTCGCTTGCCCATGCCATCGCGAATGCGCTCGATCAGTCCTCTCAATTCCATTTTATTCAGGACTCGGCTAATTTTAGAAGAATTCATTTGAGAATTCTTGACCAGATGAGATTGCCAACACTTGCCATCTTGAGTTTTTAGATATTCGACGATCCAAGCCTCGCTTTCAGTCAGATGAATGGCTTTGCTCAAGGGAACCTCTTCCACTTCGTTTTCCGCCTCATTTTCAGCGGCGATATCCTCGTTGACGAGCTTGGTTTGGTTAGGCCCTTGCATTGAACCACCTCCTTTGGTGTCAGAGTTTGTCAGCCAAAGCAGCGAGATGCCGATAAGTACGCCCACGCTGGTCAGGAAAGACGAGTAAATCAGGTACGGGACAACCGTCGCTGAAATATTCGATTGTAGCACCAGCGGAAATGAAATCAACATAAGAAGCATAAACACAGCGAGGAATAGTGTCAGTTTAGGGATCATGTCGAGATTGCCTCGACTACCACCATTACTCGAACTCATTGGCTACCCGCAGTTAATCCGCTTATTCAATATAATTCAATTCAGATACATCGAATCTTCAGAAGATCCGTCTCAGTGATCGTGGCCGTCGTCGCCAGAGCCACCGTTGCCGCCGTTACCGTTGCCCATGCCGCCGCCGTTACCGTTGCCCATGCCGCCGCCGTTACCGTTGCCCATGCCGCCGCCGTTACCGGAGTCACCATCGTCATCGTCGCTTGAGTCCTCGCCATGGTCGTGGCCGTCGTCTTCACTGTCATCGGAGCCGTCGTCGTCGCCATGGTCGTGGCCGTCGTCGTCTCCGTGATCGTCGTGTGAGCCGTTGCCCATGCCGTCCATGCCGCCGCCCATGCCGCCCATGCCTCCACAGTCGCCCATGCCGTCCATGCCTCCTTCAGTGCCGTTATCATCACCTTGGTCATGGTCGTCGTGCGAGCCGTTCTCATCGCCGTGGTCATCGTGTGAGCCATTGCCCATGCCGCCACAGTCGCCCATGCCGCCGTGTGAACCATTCATCTCTCCATGGTCGCCCATGCCGCCGTGTGAACCATTCATCTCTCCATGGTCGCCCATCTCGCCATCATGGTCTCCGTGGCCTCCCATTGAACCCTCCTCATCGTCGGATCCGAAGGAGTTCATGACCATCTCACGAATCACATCTTGCAGAGCTGTCCACATGGATTCGCGGTCATCATCGGTCAAACCTGAGCTAATCATACCGTCCATGTCAACCATGTCGCCATCGTGGTCGTCGTGACCATCTTGGTCACCGATTCCACCCATGCCGCTCATGTCACCCATGCCACTCATGTCACCCATGCCATCCATGGCGCCGGCCATGCCGTCATTGCTATCAGTCGAATCAACAGCGTCGACAGGTGTGCTGTCGTCGTCTGCTGGATTTGACTCGGTTCCTTCTGTATCCAGGCGGTTCACATCATCGATTGCGCCGCCGGTTGCAGAGACCATGAGGATCGCGAGAATCGCGACCACAGACATGGCTAGTCCCTTGTTTACATCATGTCTTCCAGTCTTCTCTTCAATGCTCATTTTGATTCTCTCGATTTGACGAGGACTTGCAAAACCATATCAATCTGCGTTGAAAATGGATGGAATTACCAATTTTTTGAGTGAAATACCGTGCAAAAGGTCTCCTGCGCACACAATGCGTACTCCAGAGTGGGGTCGACCCATAGGCTCCAAGCAGAGGCTGATGTCGGCAATGGTTGTGATCCTGCTGCTGGTCGGCCACGAAATGGTCTGAACCCATTGAAACCCCTTTGACTCGCCCGTGACTCACAGGGTACCCTGTACACTAGGGGTAGTTGATTGGGAGTAGGGGGTAACCCTAGTGACCACGGGTGATTGAATGGGGGCCCATAGATTCGTCACTGGGTCTATTGCCCCCCTCGAGGCGCTGGGGGGTGAGCCGGCTTGACCTCAGCGCACTCTGACCATCGACTGGTTCAACCTACCATCTGGACCTGTGACGACGCCGCCGACCGGTCGCCATCCAAGTCTGATGGCGTCGTTGACCTGAGCGTCCAACACGGCCACCAGCTCCACGCTGTCCTCTATCACCCCTTGGCCCCCGTCTTCGCGGGTTCCCGCAGTCACCGTCTTGTATTCCATCAAGCCGCGCACTCTCTGTTGGTTGAAGGAGGCATCGCATGAGCGAGGCTCTGTTGCATTCCCACCGAGTGACTGCTCGGTAGTGGATTCCCTACCCTCTGATTCATCCGCGTTTGGCGGCCTTCGCAGCCGTCCCCAACTGAGGGCCCACAAGGGCGGTCAGTGGACGGCGCGAAGGCACGCGCTTGGTTGCAGCACTGAGTTCTTCCAGAGAAGCCTCAGCGTATAGTGGCGGCTAGTTGCCTAGCAGCGCTCGCACTGACCGCCCCATAGGTGATCTGCTAGCATCACTAGGTCGAGCACGTTGACCGTGTGGTCGCCGTTGATGTCGGCTCCCTGCATCGAGGCAGGTGCGTCCCCGTAACCGAGGATATACTGCACCATCACGATGAAGTCGCCCAGGTCGACGCTCCCGTCGTCGTTCGCGTCACCGCGTAGCACTCGCACGGGCTCAAGGTCGCAGACCGCCACAGCGGTCTTGCAGGCCTTGGTGGTGCGGCTGTCCAGAGACTGGGGTCCGGAATCGGACTCGTCATCTCCCCACAGGTAGTCGGCCAGGATGACCAGGTCGAGCACGTCGACTGATCGGTCGCCGTTGATGTCTGCCTGAGCCATCGAGGCAGGAGCCCTGCCGTATCCAGCGATGTACTGTGCCATCACGATGAAGTCACCGAGATCCACACTTCCATCGTCGTTGGCGTCACCGCGAAGGTAACGCGCGTCGATGGAGGCAGCCTCAGTTAACTCGCCATCTATGTCGTTCGTCGTTTCAACGCTTCCGATGTCCTCTCCGGAAACGAGGCCTGCTGTGCCAGCCAAAAAGATCAGCGCAGCGATTGTTAGGTCCATTGTTCGGTCCATGAACAGGGTGCATCGATGTGCTAGACATAAGTAACTTGGTTCAATGATTGGACATTCTTCAACACCGTATGTGAATCAGAGGGCCAGCCAGATGCGCTGTTATCGACCCCTTGAGCGCCGCGGTGAGCATCAATTCCACGACATTTCCAATTCAGGTGATTGATTGAACAGCACTTGAGGGGTAGAGGTAGGTCTGTTGACCAGTTTACTGCGCCTCTGCTTCAGATGAAGTCGAATACCTTGAGAAAAATGAATATCCCTGTAACCCCGGCCACTGCAGAGGTGAGTGTGCGTAGGAATTCCATCTTGTGATTATGGCGATCTAACCAGAGTTCCAATCCACCCCGTTCATCACTCTCCTCCATAGCACTGAATGTGGTGAGTCATGCATTATCAAATCTTGTGAAATCAGTTCTCGGACACAATGCTTCTTCTCCATCTCAAGTAACCGTAGGCAGGTAGCGACCAGCAGGATACCGATACCACCCATGCGACCAGTGAACCAGTGTACAATCCGAACTCATCCAAAGTTGTCATCGCGAGCAAGGCATAGACTCCAACAGAACCTCCTCCAAGCAACATTGGTGCAGCTGCTCCCCTCGGTACTGAGGCCTCTTGAGATATCCAAAGAGCCACCATCGACGTTAGGAAAATTGCTGGGAAAACCGATGCAAGTCCAGCAACTAATGAATAGCCCAAATTAGCAATCCAAACCGAAATTCCAATGGCAGTAGCGGCCATCAAACCTCTAGTAATCAACATCGATTTGCTTACCTTTTTCGTTCCAGGAGGTGTTGCTCGTGGTTTCCAACCCAAAGACAAACCCAAGACCGCGGTTAGGGCAACACCGGCAATCGCAATCTCTTGTGCGCTGAGGGAATTGCGTGCCTCATCTACAGCAAGTATTACTGACGTTCCCACCAATGACCAGATCAATAGAGAAACAAAGATTGTCGCTACTAATCCCTTGCTTGAGGATAGATTAGGAATCATCTCAGGGAAGTAAATCCACACTGAAAGGAAGATGGCATTCGCCAACATACCGAGCGGTACTACCGAGAGGCTAGCCATCAGGTCAGCATTCTCTTGTGCAAGCGACATTCCAATAACTGCTGGAATGATTGTCGATGGAACAGTTCCTAAGGCTCCGCCCACTAAACCGCCATATCTCTCGATTAGCACAGTTACAAGCGTCGCAACTAGGCCAGCGATAATTGCAGCCAGTAAGACCTGCTCGAGCACAAATGGCTCAGAACCTCACGGCTCATAACTTCGATTGGCTGACATTTACAGGACAATCACTCAGCGGGAATATGGTGCTCGTGCCGGGATACTGTACCATAGTTCCTAGGAACCTCAGTGTCAGATTCCATAGATAGAAGGGATTTCAGTGGGCCATTTCAGAGGGTACCCCATGATTTGGGAAGAACCCCGAGACCGTGTCTTGGAGGCTCATTCGAGAACACGCGGTGCGGATGCGAGAACTTCCTCGCTGCAACCTTCCTCGTACTGCTCGAAATTCTCGATGAACATCTGAGCCAGCAAGTTCGCGACATTGTCGTAGCGCTTGGTGTCACTCCAAGTCTCGCGCGGTTGTAGAATCCCGGTCGGAACACCCGCGCACTCGGTCGGTACAGCGAAGCCGAAGCGTTCGTCTACGACGAAGACTACATCGTCCAGATCGCCGCGCAATGCAGCGTTCAGCAACGCGCGCGTCCAGCGAATCTTGATTCGGCTGCTCTCCCCATATCCACCGGCGATCCAGCCGGTGTTGATCAGCCAGCAGGTAGCATTGTGCTCACTTACTTTCTTCGACAAGAGATCAGCATAGACACTCGGATGGCGCGGCATGAATGGGGCGCCGAAACAGGTTGAGAAGGTCGCTTGAGGCTCGTCGATCCCCACCTCAGTCCCAGCGACCTTCGCGGTATAACCAGACATGAAGTGGTAGGCAGCCTGCTCAGGAGTCAAGCGCGAAAGTGGTGGCAGCACCCCAAATGCATCGCAGGTCAGGAAAACCACATTCTTCGGGTGACCGGCGGTCGAGTCAGCAGTCCTGTTCTCGATCGCCTCGATAGGATAAGAGCCACGAGTGTTCTGAGTCAAGGTTCCATTATCGAAATCGGGAACTCCCTCGGCATCCAGAATGACATTCTCGAGAATCGTTCCCGGCATCCTCGTCGTCGCGTAAATCTCCGGTTCGTCCTCCTCCGACAGCCCAATCAATTTCGCATAACAACCGCCTTCGAAGTTGAACACTCCATCGAATGACCAGCCGTGCTCGTCATCACCGACAAGCGCACGGTTCGGGTCGGCGCTCAGTGTTGTCTTGCCCGTTCCCGAGAGTCCGAAGAAGAGGGCGGAGTCGGTTCCGTCGGTGTTGGCGGAGCAGTGCATCGGCAGCAGTCCTTTTGCCGGCAGAATGTGGTTCATGATGGTGAAAATCGCCTTCTTGATCTCGCCCGCGTAGTGGGTTCCGCCGATGATGACGAGGCCGCGGTCAAGGGCGAGTATCACGAAGGCATCCGAGTAGGTTCCGTCGATTTTCGGGTCGGCGAGCAACTCGGGTGCATGGAGAATCGTGTATGTCGGCACGTGGTCGACTAGATCGACGGGCTCGCTGCGCACGAACATATTGTGCATGAAAGCCGCGTGCCATGCCTTCTCTGTTACCAGTCGTACCGGCATGGCGTAGTTCGAATCAGCGCCGCAGTGGGCGTCTTTGACAAATAGTTCGTCAGCCTCATCGAGGTGTTTCTGGACCTTCGCGAGGAGTCCTTCGAAGACGCTTCGGCTGGTCGGTTTGTTCACCTTGCCCCACCAGACGGTGTCGGCCAGTCCAGGCTCGTCGATGATGAATCGGTCGTTGGGTGAGCGACCCGTGCGCTCGCCGGTCGTCGCGAGCAGGACTTTGTGCGCCGTGAGTTGCGCCTCGCCGCGCTCTACGGCTCTCTGATGCAACTCTTCGGCACTCAGATTCCAGTGTACTGCACCGCTGGGGTCGAGTCCGTGAGTTGCCAGTGGCGTGGCGAAGGAGGCAGGGGTGGTCGAGCGAGAGGTGCTCTCCATGGCGGCCGACGCCGACAATTGGTTTTCAACTAATCCGCAAGCCGGCGACTCACGATGTGAGAGGGTTTCACCGATGTACAGGCATCGAGCGGGGCTGTAGCTATCGAAGGTGGACAGGCATCGAGTCGGGGATGCGGTTATCGCTCGGAGACCCGCCTGATACGGTCGTGAGTGCTGAGGACCGCGACGACCGCATCATCCGTGAGCGTCGTTTCAGGATGGGGGGAAACATCGACATCACCGACATCGATGTCGGTGGCGACGACTCGGTTTCCGATTCGGTCGAGGCGACGGAGAAGGAGCCGGAACTGGACGAAGCACTCGGCGATGTATTCGACCCATTCAGCGCACCATCAGGAAAGGATCCCGGTGCTGTTCAACGCGATGGGAGTGTCCAATCCGCGCCTGAGAGTGACCTCGTGACGACGATGGCGCGAGAGGGGGAGAAGCGGGTCAATTGGTCGCTGATGGTTGCGATGATCTTCGTCTTCAGCGCCCTCAGCGTGGTCGCTGGAACCACTTTCCCACCAGCCGTCTCACTGCTCATTCTGCTAGCGCTGGCAGCTGTAGGATTCAGTTTGGGTGAGAGATGGGTCCCCAATCGAGACCTGCACATTCTGGGTGTGACTTGGGTCATAATCTCGATGAAGGTGCTCTATGGTTTGGCCGTCGAATTGAACAGATGGGAATTGGGCCCATTCCTACCGATTTCTGTCGAGATGTTGGCTGTGCTTCTGCTCGCCCTAGTCGCCCTCAATGTCTTCGTCGCTTATCGCCACAATCACGACGCCATAGCCGCCCAAGCGACCCTGGTTCTGTTGGCCATCGCTTCTACGGCCGGCTCTGTCGGCGGCGAGATTGGCGTCGCTGTGATGATTCTCGTCGCGACGCTGTTGCTGCACAGCATCGCGCTACACAGAAATTCGGGCAATCTCGCAGCGCTCGGCATCGCGGCCTCGAACCTGTGGATTGGTATGCATGCGCTGACCGGGGGATTCGAGGCTGGCTCCCTGCGTATCCTGCCTCTGGAGACCCCACTTCTGCTGTTCCTCCTGCTGATGCTCGTGACCGGTGTCAACGCTTCGATGGCAGCACGCTTCGCACGCGAAGAGAACTGGTTCTCACTAGGCTTCCAAGCGCTTGGATTGGGCAAACCCGGCCTCTGGGGGGTCTCGATCTCCATGGGCATGGTCGGCGCTCTGTTGGCCGTCGCTTCCAGTCGCGAAGACGTCGGCTATGCTCTGGGAATGGTCACCTTCCTCGGGGCAGCCTTCGGTGGCTCCTATCTCGTCGTCCGCGGCGTTGAACGCGACCGCGTCGCGCTGCCTCTCCTGGCCGGCGGCATGGCTCTCTCTCTACTCCTCCTACTAGGAGACTCGAGCGAATCAGTCCTGCCTCTCGACCGCTACGAGAGCTTCACGGTATTCGCAGCCTTGATCACTGGATTCGTCATGCTGCGAGACCAGGATCGAGTCTCCGACCGGGTTCTCTGGTTAGGTTCCATTGCGGTTCTGATTCTGCTGGTGATCCTCGTCCCCGCTGAATCGAAGACGGATGGTGGCGATGGTGGTGTGATGCTGCTCGCCATGCTCGCAGCCCTTCACCTAGGAACCGGAACGCTTGCAATCAAACGCAACGCTCCGGCGCTGGCCGGAGTCACCGTTCTGCTGCCTTGGTCATGGATTCTGGTCGAAGAATTGCTACAAGAGGCGATTCGAACCGTTCTGGTCGCCAATGATCGAATCGATCCAGGCAGCATCATCGATCTCTCGCCCGAGCCTCTTGCAGTCTATCTGGGCCTTGCTGCCATCCTGATGCTCGTGGTCAATCTCCGGATGGGAGAGACCGGAGTCAATCTCGCATCAGGATTCCTCGGGATCACAGAGATCTCTGCTTCGATCCGCGATTCCGGAATACTGCAACTCTGGAGCATGGGATTGTGGCTGCCTCTCATCACCGTCGTCGTGATGTCACAACTCGGTGGCTTCACCGCCGTCACACTGTTGGCAATCACTGCACTGCTCTGCGGTCTGCACCTCGCTGTGGAATTCTCAGGAAGACGTCTGGGCGACCCTGTCGCCATGCTGGCGATAATCGCTGTCGGACTGACGGTCCTGCAATGGCGGCACGGACTCGACTCGATGTGGATGATCTTCGTGACCATCGCCGCGGCGACAATTCTACTTCGTGCCGGAGTCGATGAAGAGTCGAAATTCACTCAAGGCATGGCCTTGATGTCGCTACCGATTCTGGCCACCATCACATCGAAGAATCCGATGCGAATTCTCGCCGAATCCGATGAACTGCCCTCACTGGAACCCGCCCTCATCGCGGTAGTCTGCATGGCGGCGATTCTGCTTTGCTACCTGCCGCGAGCGGCACAAATGGAGAATCTCCTGAAGCCGGCACTCGCGGCTCTCTGGTTGATCTGCATCACCATCAGCCTCGCCATGCAGGAAGCCGATAGCACGGCCATCAACGCCTCGATAGCCATCTTCGCCGCGACCTCGATCTGGCTCGTCGCCCGCGGAGAAATCCGCTCCGAACTGAAGTCTCTGGCGCGCCGAGACGCACGCCTCGTTATGGCGGGCAACGCAGACGAGGCGCTGCTGCTCAACGACAAGGGCGCAATAGCGGGATACGACCCAAGATTGGCTGAATTGGAAGCCAAGCGCGCGAAGCGCCGTGACCTCAAAGCCACCGATGACCTCGATGAGTTGTACATCACCGATGTCTCGCACCGGCCGACGATCGTTCTGGTCATCCTCACTCTCATCCTCGGTGTCGACATCGTCTGGGGCTTCGTCAACGGGCCCTCGCCGATGATTCTGCTCGTGACCGGCATCTTCGCCACAATCCTCGTCGCAATCGCAAGACTACGGACTCGTGGACTCGAACTCGAACTACCGAACTTCCTCGGGCTGGAGATGCCGATAGCACTCGCCATCTGCGGCATCGTCGCCGCTCATGTCGCCGGCCATCTGGGGCCAGCGGGAAGCAAGATGGAATTGCTCGACATGGCTGTCGTGACGATTCTGGTGCTCGAACTCGTCGTCATCTCATTGTGGAACCAGGACAACCTGCTCGACCGGATCCCAATCGCCATCGACTGGTTCGTCCTGCCCCTTCTCATCGGCAGGACACTCGGCGTGCTGATGGTCGAATCTCTGCCAGCACCTTTCACGGTCAACCCATTCGACGGACCTCTCATCGACTGGAAGATGCCATGGTTGCTGCTCGAAGGACTCCTCATCCTCGCCGTACTGACCGATTCATGGATTGACGCGCGCCGCACCAGCGTCGGGCGGGACTCGCATAATGGCAGCACTGGCCGCGGCGCCCGAACCTATGCGTACGTTCTCCTTTCATGGGGGCCTGCAGGGATCCTCGCGGTCGCCAACGCGGTCTATCAGGGCAGGAAGCACGAACAGGTCGAGGCGGTTGGTTTGGCGCTTCTGGCGGTTCCCTTGGCGCTGATTTCGATATCGAATCTGCATGCTCCGACATGGGATTTGATTCCTGAATCGACTTACTTCTTGGGTCTGCTGATGCTCGCTCTGGTCGCGGCATCCATCCTCACGAAAAACGGCCACTGGACCATGATGGCGGCAATTGATTCGCACATTCTGATCATCGTCGGCACCCTCGCTCTCGGTCAATATATACTGATTCCAATCACCCTGATCTTGGCCTCGACAACCCTGTGGGTCGTCGGGATACTACACCTTCGCAAGGTTCTCAGAATCTGGGGGCTGGTGGACCTCATCGCCGCTGTAATCATCATCTTGCTGCTGTTCGGTCCAGCCAGCCTCGGCGCCGGCGGATTGTTCCTGCTTCTGGCTGTCGTCGGCGCCGAATTGGCTCTGGTCACTTGGTTGGGGCAGAGGAACGAGGAAGCGCTTCTGCAGGATTGATGGGCGGCAGGTGAAACCCTGCTGCGGGATTGAGGCGTGGTCGCGTGGAACTCCCCTGAAGAGACGGTCAGAGCGGATGTCATACCATCCTAACCTTGATGACGGTCGGATGGGCCAACAGCATTATGTCAGGCAGTTGGATCTCGGATACGCCCGATGAGGTGGAGCATCCGAACGTCCCGCTGGGAATCAACGAAATGGCGATTCCGAGGGCCGCGATTCTACTCTCTCTGGCCACTGCGGCCCTGCTGATATGCTCGACCATCGTCGTCGGGTACAGCGTCTATCAGTTCGCCAAGGCGAATCAGGATGCTTTCTCAGTGACCGACACGGATCTGTTGAAAGATGAGAATAATCGCTGGTTCTGGGAGCTCGATCTGCTCTTCGATACCTGCGATTCACGGCTCGGCGACTGGGATTGGCCGGAAGTCCTCGCCGAACAGGACGATGTCTTCCTCTATCCTGGTGAATTGCGCTGTGATTGGGAACATCAAGGAGAAGGCGATAGGGCCAGCGTCGTGGTTTACAACCGCGGTGATCAACCACTGGACCTCGTGCTTGAGATCGCCGGCGGCAACGTGGTTTTCGCCACTGAAGGCGATGCTGACATCATCCTCGAGCCGATCGACGCGAATGGAACGGCCATCGTCGAGATCGAGTTGCAGGATGGCGTGACCGAGCACGACATCACCATCGAGGCTTCTCACGTGCGCGTACCCGATGCAGAGGTGCTTCTCGATGTCCACATCTTCGAGGGCTCTGAACCGAGGGCGCTCCATGCCGCTGACGGTGACCAATTGGAAGTCCACTACAAAGTCTGGAACGCTGATACTGGAGAATTGCTGGATGAGGGTGATCTGGTCGTTACAGCAGGTGATGATTCGCGATACATCAAGGGATTCGGTTGGTCAGCCATCGGACTCGACATCAATGAGGACCGAGGACTGATTCTTGAAATCGACTCCGGTACATCGCACATCACACTCCTGCCTCCTCCCATCGCTTATGGGAACAACGATGGTCACGAACTCGAGGAAACGTGGTTGCGCTTCGAGTTGAAGGTCGATAGAGCGTTGATTTGAAACGCAAAAGGCGCGAAAAGGACTTGACCTGAACGATGGAGCGAGCGCTGTGAACGAGGAGCCAACCCACATCGCGATTCAGCCATCGGCTGAGGTAGTCAAGCGCGCGACGAAGATCGCAGGGGCGACTTCTGCGCGCAAGGGCGAACCGGCTTTTCACATGACTGAGACGCTGGGGCGCCTCTCAACGCCATGGTCGATTGCTAAGGCACGCGCTGAGCAGATCGATGCTACAATTCTGCCTGCAGGTGTGATTCTCGACGCCGCGGCTGGTTCAGGTGTGCAACTAATCGCCCTGACCACTGGATTGAGGCGTCCGGGGCTCGCCATCGAGATTGACCCCGATATCGCCCTGCTCTGTGCTGCAAACATGCATTCATCGAGCGAAGAAGACGATTTTCAGCGCTCGATGGACCGCGTTCTCGTCGGCGACGGCTGCGATGCCGAGAACGCGATAGTCGCCTTCTGGAACAGTCTGCGAGAGGCGGGAACGAGAGCCCATCCGCCTATTGGAATGCTGCATCTCGATCCGGCTCGACCGAGAGACGCTCAGAAGCACGAGATATCTGAGATGCAACCCTCACTCGCCCCGCTTCTCGCCGCTTGGTCGAGCCACCTTGAAACCGGCCCGCGGGGACCAGCCATCCTGCTCGACCTCTCGCCCCGACTCAGCGACGAACAGCAGGGGCTCGTCGACGCCGTCGTGGAGACGACTTTTCCTGGCATTCCTCGCACTTGGGAATGGTTGAGCCAGGGTGGTGGCAGAATCGATCGATTGTCGCTTTGGATCGGCTCGATCTCGTCCAAGAAAACGCGACGCTGCGTCCGAATGGGCACGAAGAGGGTCATGGCCAGCGTCGAGGGTGAGCCGCGCTCATCAGATATGGCGAAATTGGAGCTGCCTCCGCCTTTCGGTGCATATCTGAGCATCATCGATCCTGCACTCGTTCACAGCGGCCTGCACGAGGCTTGGTTAGAGCAGGCCGTGCCAGAGGAAAGCGGTCGATCCTGGCTGCGACTCGAAGGTCGTCGACCTCTGTTGATCACCACGGATCCACTCAACACAGACGCCGACATCGATGCCTTCGTCATCGCCACCGGCGAGATCGTGCAACATCGTCTCTCGCCGCCCGAACTGCGCACCATCGAGCAGACCGCCGCCGCCGCTGCCCGCAACGGAATCGGCAAGATCACACTACGCTGCACTCTCGACCCGGCTATCCACCCGACCCTTCAACGACGGCTCGACAAGGCCTTGCGCGAGGTCGATGGGGCTCGTGGTTTCATGGTCGACCTCGAACTCGACCGCGGCAGCAACGGTCACACACTCTACGCGGTCTGCAAGGAAAACTGAGCCATTGCAGACTCTGTTCTCGGCCAACCCTCTCGCCTCAGAAACCTCGATTCCACCGCCCCGTAGGGGCGTCCGTCTGATTGAAATAGGGAGGGCAGGTCGCCGTGCTGCCCTGACCGGGCCATTGGGCAACCGATGAACGCGGGGGAACCGTACTATGGCTAAAACAAACGAAGCAGAATTGGGAGATGATTTCTCCTACATCCTGAGACTTGCTGATTCTGACATCGACGGTCTGCGACCAATCGCACAAGGTCTGACATCCATTGGCGGTGTCGGCCAGCGAACCGCGATACAACTCTGCAGCATGGCAGACATCGATGGTACCAAACTCGGTGGTCATCTGACCGACGAGGAGCAGGACAGGATTCGAAGCACCATCGACGAATACGCTCTCAATGTGCCTTGGTGGCTGGTCAACCGACAGCGCGATCTGCAATCGAATGAGGACGCGCACATCATCGGAATGGAAGTCAAGCTGACTCTCAAGGACGATATCTCACGCCTCGCTTCAATCAAGACTTACCGAGGAATACGCCATCGAAGCGGGCACAAGGTCCGTGGACAGAGACTGCGCAGCAACGGCCGCAGTGGAGCCACACTCGGTGTGCAGAAGAAGAAGTGAGGTGGTCAGGCATGGGACATCCTAAATTCGCACGTGCAAAGACACAGACACCAGCGCACCCTTGGAAGGCTGCTCGCATCGAAGAGGAACACGCTCTCAAAGAGCAATTTGGCCTCAAGAAGGTCGGTGGCATGCGCGAGATCTGGCGCGAGAAATCCGCTCTGCGCCGCCACCGCAACCAAGCGATGAAATTGATTGGTCGAGTCGATTCTTCCGAGGGTCATTTCGCTCGAGAGAAACAGGATCTGGTCGAGGCTCTGAACCGCCGAGGCTTGATCGCTAGTGGCTCAAGCATCGATGATGTTCTGCAGATCACCGTCGAACACATGCTTGCTCGCCGCCTACAATCCGTGGTCTACTACCGCGGCCTCGCACCGAGCATGCGTGCGTCTCGCAACATGATCGTGCACGGTCACATCTCGATTGGAGAACAGCGTATGACCGTGCCCGGCTACAAGATTCTTCGCTCCGAGGAGGAATTCCTCCAGTACAGCACCACCTCGCCCTATCTGAGTGATACCCACCCCTTCCGCGTCGAGATGGAGCAACTCCGACTTATCCGTCAGTCCGAAGAAGAGGAGATCGATGAGGTCGGTGGCGTCCGTGCGACGACCGACAACGACGAGTTCGTCCAGAAGATCAAGGCCGATGCCAAAGAGGCTCCAACCGTCAAAGACACGATTCCAGAAGGCGGTGAAGCCTGATGGGGCACAAAGCGATTCTACACATCTTCAGCACCTACAACAACGTGCTGATCACCGCCACAGACCTGACCGGTGCTGAAACCCTCGCCAAGGTCTCGGGCGGAATGGTGACCAAGAAGGGCAGCGATGCTGGTGGTCAATTCGCTGCTACACGCGCTGCTGAGCGCATCGCTGAGATGCTCGCTGAGAAGGAATTCGACCAAGTCATCGTCAAGTATCGAGGCGCTGGCGGAAACCGCTCTCACAGCGCTCCTGGCGCGACTGCCGCAATCCGTGCTCTCACTCGTGCTGGCGTCTCGATCACTCGCATCGAGGATGTCACTCCGATTCCCACTGACGGGACCAAGAAGAAGGGCGGCCGCCGAGGTCGCAGAGTCTGAGGTGATTGAATGGTGAAGATGGAAATCATTAATGAAAGTGAAGAGAAGATAAGCATACTGCTCAAGGAAACCGACCGCGCATTCGTCAACGCTCTGCGCCGCTCATTGATGTCGGATACGCCGAAGATGGCGATAGAGACGGTTCGATTCCAGATGGGGACATTCGATGTCTGTCTGTCCTGTGGCCACCGGAATGGCGCTGCCATCGCCCGCGAAGCATCTGGCGGCAGCGGTTGCAACAACTGCGGCAAGAAACTCGACAAGGAAGGAGTTGATTACGCCGTCTGGGAGACCAACGGTCCGCTGCCCGATGAGATGATCGCGCAGCGCCTCGCGATGGTCCCGATTCCAACCAACCACGAAGAATACCACTTCGAAGCAAGTTGTCCAACCTGCAAGGATTTGGTTCCAGAGGACCGTGGTTGCATGACTTGCAATATGATCTACACCTGCACTGCTTACGGCAGCAAGGAAGGTAGTACTGTAACTGCTGGTGACATGGTCTTCCTCGGCGCTCAGAGTTTGGAGATTCCAGAGCACTACCGAACGATTCCAATCACCAAATTGTACAAGGGTCAGATGCTCGAATTCATTGCCATCGCAGTGATGGGTGTCGGTAGCGAGCACGCCAAGTGGTCGCCGGTCTGCGGTGTGACTTTCGTACCTCACTCGGTTGCGATTATCAACAACAAGGTCCGCGCAAGGGTGCTCTTTCGCTTGAAACTCGGCATCACAGCGAGGGATTTCGACAAGAAAGGTCGCCTCGAGGATATTGACAAGGTGAAGACATTGATCACTGAACTCCACCACGTTGGTGACGGTACAGAAGAGAAGGTCGAATTCAAGGATGCGATCACCATCGAGGAGATTCCTGGAGAATTCATCTTCAGCTTCGAAACAGATGGCTCGATGGCGCCACAAACCGCTCTGAAGAAGGCTGCTGCATCCCTCTCGGTGAGCTTCGGTTCACTTGAGGAAGACCTCGCTGCCGTCCTTTGAGACGACGCAGACTTCTTGCACCTCCGCGGGAACGAAGGCTCATGACCGCCATCCTCGGTCGTGGCACCTGCGGCGCTCACCTGACCCTGCTGTTCACCGTCGAGGATGCCTCGGCCGACCCTGTTGAGCAAGGCAGCCGCGGGACTGGAATCTGTGTCGAGGATGGCATCGAAGCCATCGCTCGCGGTCAGGCAGGCGAGCCTCGTCTCTCGATTCGCTTCATCGATGACGTCGGAGACACCCGTCTCTACCAACAGGTGCTCGACCTCCTTTGCGAGGAGGTCGAAGCTGCGAAGTCGATGCAATGGGAACTGGCTGTCAGAATGCACCTGCCGATATCTCAGGGATTCGGCATGTCCGCCGCAGGTGCCGTCGCGGCAGCCTGCGCCTTCCAACGAGCACTTGGACTACCGCATGAAGAGAGCCTGCGTCGCGCCTTTTCAATAGCCCACAGGGTCGAGCGCGCGAACTCGACTGGGCTGGGAGATGTCGCCGCGCTCGCCGCCGGTGGCATCGAGCGACGAATCGCCCCAGGCGCACCATATTCGGGCACCCAATTGGTGAAAGGTCCCGGTATCGCACAGGGTTGGAGTGAAGCAACTCCAGTGGTTCTGGCATGGCGTGAGAATCCTGGGCGTCACACTTCAGAATACATCGACCATCCCGATTGGAAGCGGCTGATTTCGGAGGCAGGCAGCGCCCAGATGGGCAGTTTGTCAGCAGGCGGATGGGACTCATCGCGCTGGCAGGATCTGATTGATTCGGCTCAGACTTTCTCGCGAGATTCGCGTCTCATCGACGACGCATCCCGCGGCATTCTGGTCGAAGCCGGCACAAACGCGGCTGAAAGAGCCGGCTTCGCAGGCAGAGTCTCAGTCCTGCTGTGCATGCTTGGCGAGAGCATCGTAATCGTTCCCAATTCTCTTGACTCCGCCCCGCAATCCTTCGATTCTCTGATCTCGGAACTCGAGAAGGAAGGCTTGTTGGCAAAAGCCACCAGAGTCGGCCCGCTCTCATGAGTGCGAGCCGTTGCGGGACTTCTCGTGGAAATCCGCCAGTGGCGTCAGATCGAGCGGACTGGCGTCGAGCAGAATCGCTCCATTGAGTTTCAATGTCTCAGTGAAACCGTGACGATAGACGATCGCTCCTTGACCGTACTCCTTGACGTAGCGATCGACCTGTTTCTGCGTCTTCTTGCGTGGGAAGCGTAAATCGGCACCGAAGAAATGCTTGGCGTCGATCCAGGCACAAGGGACGCCATTGATTCGCAGATCATCCAGAAGCAACAGATCCGGTGTGACGATGGCTCTCCCTTGAGTCTGTTTCTGCTCTTTCAGGAGTTCCTCCTGGCGGCGGAAGCGGATATCGAGGAAATCGAAATGAGCACAGAGGATGTCCTCGAAGACCTCGGCTGCTGATTGGGTCTCGCTCTGATTCACCGAACTGACCTTGTCGGCCTCTTCGGCGCGGTTGAATTCTTCGCGATCCCTCTTGTTCAGTCGCTTCGAGTCTTTCAGAGTCTCTTTGATGCGATTCTTCGACCAGCCTCGACCTGTGAGAATCGCTCTGAAAGTGTTGACTGGAGGAGCATCGAATCGCTTCGCAAGAGTCAGAACACCCTCTCCTGCATTGTAGCGGCGGCAGAGTTGGTTCGAGTTTCGCATCAGTCGACCATGAGAATGTACGCTCTTCTCTTGATTCAGCGCACCGCGGAGTGAAAGCGCTTGTTCGATAGTGATCGGTAGATTGGCGATTTCGCCACGGATATCGTCAACTCGCTCCTCGGGAAGATAACCGAACTCGCCTGGTTGGCAGACGATTTGGCCCACTTTCTTCTGCACCGTCTTGGGCACCGCGTTGGTGCGCCAGCGTAGTCGCTGCTCTCGTGGAGGGGGATCGATGTTGGCTGGCAGGCCCATCGGAGGTGGGTCCTGCTTGAAACGCGCGAGGGCGCGCTCGACCGCTTCGGGGTCTCCCTTTGACCACGGCTGCGGAGATTGTTCCGCGGCCGGCTTCCTTCGTGGTCGGCGCCTTCTGCGCCGGCCACCGCCGTCCTTCTTTTCACTCAACGAAGCCTTCGAGTCGAGGGCCGTCCATGAACCCACCGAGTGAGGGTGTCTCGGACTCGAGGCCGTGAGGGTTCAGACTCAGTGCCGATAATGCTCAGACTCGACGCCGCGCGTAGGCATCGTAGGCCAGATCGCGCAATGGCCTTGGAACTAACCAAAGGATTCCGCCCAACGGCCAGGGAAAACGAAGTCGAAGAAGAATCCGGATGCTGGCAGCCGATTTTGCGAACCAGCGCCCGTGAGCGTCGCGGAGGAAAATGGAGTCGAGCTCCTGCATGGAATCTGGCAGGGTTGTGAGCAAGGCTCGGCCATCCTCGCTCTCTTGGGCGACAAGTTCGATGTGGGCCTTCGGGTCGCTTTTCGAGACGAATTCAGCCCAGCCTGAACAGACTCGGCAGGAACCGTCGTAGAGTAGAGTGGCATCGGCCATTTCTCACCCTCAGAGGAATGCGATTCCAGGCTCGAGTGGGAATGCGATTCGGGCTTTGCCGCCGACATCCTCGCCACCCCCCACGGCATAGACCGTGACCGATTCAACGGCCAAAGCGAGAGCGATGAAGTCGGCATTTTCATCGAGCATTGCCGCTTCGTCGAAGCCCTCCAAGAGCAACGATTTCTCCCCCTCCGACCAAGTATGAATCCTCCCACGCTTCTTCTTCGAACCCATCGCCAGAACCATCCAGGTCTGGAATATCTCGCCGCGAAGAGCCTCGTTTTCGAAAATCGGCAGCGACTTCAGGTGGTTCTGGCCCTCGGCCCTGAAATCGAAATCAGCAGCAGCAAGCCCGACCGCCTCGCGAGCCAACTCACTCTTCCAAGCAGCCGCAGTCTGAATCACAGCCTGAGTGATCGGCGCATCCGAATGGCGCTCGGCCAAAACCCGAATATTGCGCCCAGAATCAATCACATCGCGCAAGTAGGCCTCGCGAGCAAGTATCGCAACATCAGAAGCATTCTCCCCAACATCGCCAAAGACATGACTCGCAAGTATCCCAGAACCACCCAGGTCAGACCAAAACTCCTCGGCAATATGTGGAGTTGCAGGAGCGAGAATAGGCGCCCAACCCGCCATGAATAGCCGCGCAGTGACGCGGTCAGCCCCTCCGCGTCGCAAATACCACTGCCAATCAGCAAGCATCTCGAAATGACTCGCCATCACAGCCTCGCGCAGGCTCACAGCCGTCATCGCAGCCAGCCAGCGGGCCTGATTCACACGCAGCCGAGCCAGCAACCAACCATCCATGGATGTGGGCGAGTCTGCCAACGAAGAAGCAACCGAGAAGGCCTCGATGATGCCCAGAAGGTGTTTGTGATTCGCCTCGACCGCGGTGTCAGACCAGTCCATCCCAGCCTCAGGATTGGCTCCGAAGAGAATGAACAGACGAATCGTATCAGCTCCATACTTCTCGACCATCAGACCCGGGCTCACGGTATTGCCCAGCGACTTGCCCATCTTCACCGAACGCGAACCCAACCCAGCTCCACAGGTCTGGCAGTCCCCACCGAAATGATCGACGTGATATTCAGTATTGCAATCAGCGCAGAAGGGAGCGGGCGCATTGAGCATGCCTTGGCAGACCAGGCGCCCGAACGGTTCAGAAACGGAATTCATTCCAAGATCGCGCATGGCCTTGGTGAAGAAGCGAGCATAGAGAAGGTGCATCACAGCGTGTTCGATGCCACCGATGTAGAGGTCGACTCCGCCGTCCATCCAGTAATCCGCAGTGGCTTTGTCGAAGGCGGCGGAGTCGTTGCTGGCATCTGCGAAGCGCATGAAATACCAGGATGAATCGTAGAATGTGTCCATCGTATCGGTCTCGCGTTGCGCCGCTTGGCCGCACTTTGGGCAAGTTGTGTTGAGGAATTCTGAGTGGCTGGCAAGCGGGTTGCCGCTCTCCTCCCAACTGAATACCGCATCGAGCGGCAAGGTGACTGGGAGGTCGGAAATAGAGACTGGAACAACTCCGCAGTCAGCGCAATGGACCATCGGAATCGGTGTTCCCCAGAAGCGCTGACGGCTCAGCAGCCAGTCGCGCAGGCGATACTGAATCGTACCATGCCCAGAACCTTCAGCCTCAAAAGCGGCGATAACTGCAGACTTCGCAGCCTCGCCGAAGAGCCCGTCGAATTCGGACCGACTCGAATTGACCATCCAGCCGAGGCCATCGAATACAGGATCTTCCTCGATGCCTTCGCCACCCTCATTCCTCGTCAGAACCGGCAGCACCGGAATGCCGTATTTCTTGGCGAAATCATAGTCCCGCTGATCGTGGCCAGGAACCGCCATGACAGCGCCAGTGCCATAACTCGCAACGACGAAGTTACCAGCGTAGATAGGCACTTCTTCGCCATTCAGAGGATTGATTGCAAATCGACCCAAGGAGACGCCTTTCTTCTCCTTCAGCATATTGATTCGCTCGAATTCAGACAATTTCGCGCACTCGTCAGCCAATTCGCGCCAACCAGCCTCGAACTCAGTGCCAGCGACCAAATCCTCGCAAAGCGGATGCTCGGGTGAAAGCGTCACGAAAGTCACTCCGAAAATCGTGTCCGGCCGCGTCGTGAAAGCTCCAATCACAGCATCGGCACCAGCAACCTCGCCAACCACAGGAAAATCGATGTGAGCGCCGGACGAGCGGCCGATCCAATTGCGCTGCATCGCCTTGACATTCTCTGGGAATTCGATGTTGTCGAGCTCGTCGAGTAACTCGTCGGCATAGTCGGTCATCTTGAGGAACCATTGCGCCATGTCCTTCTGAACGACCTCCAAACCGCACCGCCAACAGCGGTTGTTCTTCACCTGCTCATTGGCCAAGACAGTGTCGCAATCCTCACACCAATTCACCGGAGCAGTGCGTCTCTCGACCAGCCCCGCCTCATTGAAACGGATGAAAATCTCTTGATTCCAGCGATAATATTCGGGCGTCGATGTCGTCAGTGTGCGCCGCCAGTCGTAGGAATATCCCATCCTCTCCTGGTCGGCCCTAATCATCGAGATATTGCGCTCGGTAACCGTGTGCGGGTGCCCGCCTTCCTTCTTCGCCGCGTTCTCGGCGGGCATGCCGAAGGAATCGTATCCCATTGGATAGAGTACGTTCATTCCCATCAAGCGCTGGAAACGAGCCATCGCATCGCCGATCGAGTAGTTTCGAACGTGGCCCATGTGCATATTGCCGGAGGGGTAGGGAAACATCTCGAGGCAGTAGAACTTCGGCCGCGAGGGGTCGAAATCGGCGTCGAAAACACCAGCATCACGCCAACGCGCCTGCCATCGCGTCTCGATTTCTGCGGAATCGTATGCCATTCTCTCATTTCCCATTCGAACTTCATCGGGAGCATTCAGGCTCCCAGCAGAAGCAGTAGGTCGGGCGCGAGCCCGCCGTCTCGGGGTTGTGAAGCGGGCATTGGTGCCACGAGTCGCCGTCGCGCGGTCTCGATTTGAAGACTGCGCCGCGCGCGAGGCCGCCGCCACGCCTATGCGTTGTGAGGGGGTGCGAGGAATCGATGCTGGCCGACGGTGAGTTCGATATCCGTGATGGCGGCGAGGGTATCGAGGTTTGGGTCACCCAGATGGGCGATTACATGAACATGAACACCGCTTGGATCGACCGTGCTTCAGGCACGGTCGCAGTAGTCGACCCATTCGACTCCGCCCGCTGGGTCGAAGCACTCGCAGCAGAAGGACTGCGCCCCACTCATCTACTCTACACCCACACCCACCGCGACCATACTGCGGGCTATGATGAGATGATGAAATTAGTTCCCGAGGTGGATGTCTGGGGACACCGCGAAGCGATTCACAAGAGTCTGATGGGGCGCTTCGTCTTCGGTAACATCTCACTATCGAAGGAATGGACGCACCCACCAAACTCGACTGTTGAATGGAGTGCTGGCGGAATCACGCTCGGAATCACCAACTCGCCCGGCCACGCACCAGGTCATGTCACCATCCACGGCTACGGCGTCTACCACGCTGGCGACCTACTGTTCACCGCCGCTTCGGGGCGGGTCGATCTGCCCGGGTCTGACCCGACCGCACAATGGCACAGTGTCTTGTACGCGCGCGGACTGCTGCGCACGCTACCTCCTGATTGGCGTCTCATCCCCGGGCATCGCTACGATTGGATAGATGGGTCAACACCCGATTGGGTCAGTTTAGCCGACGCGCTCGCCTACAATTACGCCCTGAACGCGCGCGAATTGGAATTGTTCGAACAATTGCCGTTTCAGCGCTTCGATGACGATATCGCTGCTTGATTGCGGGCCGTCAATCCACGTCTTCGCCGATTTGATCGAGAACCTTGGACGATTCCTCTTCCAGTGAATGCGAGTGGTCTTTCTCACGCACCGAGCGCAGTGCATCGATTGGAATCCATTCGTCGGGAATCAAACGCCACGGCGTCACGAAGGCCACGAGCCCCAACAGAATCTGGCTTCCAGGAATCATGAAGACTCGCAGTGGTGGAACCACCAGAGAGAGGTCGGCAAGACTGTTTTTCGCCTTTTTCTTGTCAGTCCTCGAGACTTTTCGGCCAAGGACGATCTGCGCCAGAATCGCTGATGTCTCGCCGAATTCCTCGGCCCCGATCTTCGTCGTGTCCCAAGCCTTCTCGATTCCAACCCCCCAATCACGAGGATTCTTCGCGACTTCGGTGATCTCTTTGCGGGATTTCTCAGGCAGCCTGCGAATGACCACTGCCGCACCGCCCAAAAGCAGTGGAATCCAACGAAATATCGCTTTGAAGAAGGTCGAGATGCGCCCCATCGATTGCACCTAAGTAACCGACTCGTATGAGGTGAACGCCGGCATCGCGTTCAATCAACGGCCAACTAGGCCACTCCGCGGCTCACTCGGTCTTGTCGTAGCGTTCTCGCACCACGCCCATCTCTTCTGCCGCAGCATCGGTCGTGCCTGCATCCAAATTGCCTTCGCGCTCGAGCGTCGAGAGCGCGGCGAGGACGATACTGTCTGTATCGATCTCGAAGAACCGGCGCAGGGCTTCACGCGAGTCTGAGCGCCCGAAGCCGTCGGTGCCCAGAACCGTGTACCGGCCACCGACCCATCGCTGGATCATCTCAGGCACCGCAACGATGTAATCTGAAGCAGCAATAGTAGGTGTATCGTCGCCGAAACATTCGGCGACGTAAGCCACCGACTCATCCTGAGGATGCAATCTGCTGTGACGTTCTGCAGCGAGGCCCGCCCGGCGCAGTTCACCATAGGAAGTGACTGACCATACCTCGGTTCTAACACCGTGTTTTGAAAGTTTTTCAGCAGCCTCTCGGACATGCGAAAGAATCGGACCAGAGCCTAGCAGTCTAACGATTGGTTGCTTGCCTTTACCGGCCTTTGACAGTTGGTAAGCACCCTTTATGATGCCCTCGTCCACAGCCTCGGGTTTAGCCGGTTGCTGCTCGTTCTGATTGTACAGCATCACATAGTGGAAGACGTCCATATCGCGCCCCCACATCTCTTCGATTCCGTTGCGGATTATCGTCGCCAACTCATACGCGTACGCAGGATCCCAAGCTCGGCAACAGGGCACAGTACTGGCGTGAAGAAGAGAGTGCCCGTCCTGGTGTTGCAGACCTTCGCCGTTCAGCGTTGTACGACCCGCGGTGGCTGCCATGAGGAATCCGCGGCAACGGGCGTCGGAGGCTGCCCAAATCTGATCTCCGACACGTTGGAAACCGAACATCGAGTAGAATGTGTAGAATGGTAGAGTCGGGCAGTTGGTGTGTGAATACGATGTTCCAGATGCGATCCAAGTCGCCATCGAATTTGCTTCTGAAATTCCTTCTTGGATGATTTGACCGGTCTGACTTTCCTTGTAATTCATCAGCATCATGTGGTCGACCGGCTTGTATTTCTGGCCGAACAAAGAGAAGATTCCGAATTCGCTGAAAAGTGGATCCATTCCGAAGGTTCGGCCTTCGTCGGGGATGATTGGGACTATGCGCTCGCCGATGTTGGACTTCAGCAGGTTTCGTAGGACGCGGACGAAGGCCATCGTGGTTGAGACCTGCTGACCTTTGGGCGTGCCTGCGTCGAACTCGGAGTAGCTCTCCGGATCGGGCAGTTCGAGGTCGATTGACGGTGAGTTTCGATTCGGTAAAGAACCACCTAGTTGGTTGCGTTTCGCCATCAGATATTCGTGGGCTTCCGATTCCTCGTCGAGGGTGTTGAATGGGTTGTCTTCGAGTCGCTCGTCAGGGATTTGCAATTCAAGCCCCAAAGCATCTCGGTAGGCTGTGAGGTCATCACCTGACATCTTCTTCTTCTGGTGAGTGGTATTCCTTCCTGCGAATGATTCGATCCCCCAGCCCTTCACGGTATGAGCCAGAATGACTGCTGGACCGTCCGCCGCTTCAGCCGCGGCATAGGCGGCGTAGACCTTGTGAGGGTCGTGGCCGCCGCGGTGCAGTGAAGCGATCTCAGCATCGGTCAGGCTCGCTCCAAGAGCCTCAAGAGGCTCATTTCCTGAGAAGACCTCGGCTCTGAATTCGGCAGGCTCGAGGATGCTCAAACGTTGGAAATCGCCATCGGTGATCTCTTCCAAACGAGCCAGTAGAGCGCCGTCAACATCACGGGCCAGAACCTTGTCCCAGGCCGAATCCCAGAGCACTTTGTAGACCTGCCAGCCAGCACCACGGTAGAGCCCCTCCAACTCTTGGATGATCTTCGAATTGCCACGCACGGGCCCATCCAACCTCTGCAGGTTGCAATTGATGACTACGATCAGGTTGTCGAGGCGCTCGCGGCCTGCAATCGCAATCGAAGCAATCGCCTCGGGCTCGTCCATCTCGCCATCTCCCAAAAATGCGAAAACGCGGCTTGCTGAAGTATCGGCCAAGCCGCGCAGATGCAGATATTTCCAGAAGCGAGCATGCATCACAGCAGCGAGTGGGCCAAGCCCCATCGAGACCGTTGGATATTCCCAGAAATCCTTCATCAGGCGAGGGTGTGGATAGGAGGAGAGTCCGTCTTTAAACGCCTCTTGGCGGAAGTTAGTCACTTGCTCGAGGGTCAGTCGCCCCTCGAGGAAAGCACGAGCATAAATTCCAGGACTGACGTGCCCCTGAATGTACAGCGCATCGCCGATTCCATTGCTTTCCTTGCCGCGGAAGACGTGGTTGAAACCGACTTCGTAGAGAGTCGAAGCAGATGTGTAAGAGCTGATGTGTCCACCGATTCCATCGAGCCGGCGGTTGGCATCGCTGACCATCACCGCCGCATTCCACAAGACTGCGTTTTGAATTTCAGCCTCCAGTTCGAGATTACCCGGATATAGAGGCTGGTCTTCCAGTGGGATGGTGTTGAGATAGGGTGTTCTGGACAGCGGTTCGACTTCGATCGAGAGGTCGCGAGCCTCGCTCATCAACTCGTGCAGAAGCATGCGAGCCCGCTCGATTCCCTGAGCATCGACGACAGAGCGCAGCGCCTCCAGCCACTCATCGGTCTCTTCCGAATCGATGTCGGGGAGTCGCTGTCTGTGGTTGTCAGTCATGAACGACATCCTGCCCTGCGGGCAGAATCCCGAGATGAGGACCCGTTTTGAATGGTCGCCCTCGTGCAGAGCGCGAGTCCCTCTCATACGCTGAGTGATTGTGTGGGCAGCCTCGAAGCATTGCAGTAACGGACGAAGGGAAGGCGTAGAGGTTCCTTTCACCGCGCGCTCTCGGTTGACTACCGAGCGGAGGCTCACAGCGATGCGGATTAACCCGAGTTTGCGAGGCTGTTCAGGCTTTGTTTCGGCGTTTTGATGTCGATGACTGTTTGTTGGGTCCGATGGATATCAAGTGGCACTCGTGGACGGTGCGGATACCTGCCACGGTTATCGCCGAATCACCAAGGATGCACCGCTCTCCTCCCCACTGCTTAACCGCGCGCTCAACCGTGCGTTTTCCGGCTGGATTGTTGGGGTCTACTTTGAGTTCGACCTCGACGATGTCGAGGTCTCCAAGCCAGCGCAGGGTGGCTTGAATCGACTTGCTCGCAAGACCCCTGCGCTGTTCTGAGGATCGGACCCAGTAGCCGATGTTCCATTCGGCGGTTCCCGACCGCGTGACGCGGTCGAAACCGATGAGGCCGAGGACGACTTCGTCCCACGGCCTGACCATCACCCAGTGATGCAGTCTGCCAGCCCGGCCCATCCTCTCTGTCTCTTCAAGGAAGGAGGCAATCTGCTCATCGAAGGGCATCTCGGGAAGGATCCATGGCATCGCCCTGCTGACTTCGGGCCAAGTCTCCTCGAAAGCCTCGATGAGCTGATTCGTGTGAGTGGCGTTCGCAGGGCGCAGGATCAAGCCTTCGTCGACGCGAATCGTCGTCGTCGCCCGGCGCTGCATGCGATTGGGGCGGTGACGCTTCTGCATGAGGGCTGCGGCGCTTGGTCTCAGGGTCTCAGCTTGGACTTCGCGGTCTGAACGTGTTTGTCGTCGGGTTCGGCTGCGAGAGCTGCCGTCATCATTTTGTCAACGGTCGAAGCGCGGCCAATCCGCTGCAGAAGAGCACCGATAGGATAGAGCAGTTTGGTGCGGCTGCCGAGGTGAGGCCCGACCTCGTCGATGATCACCGTGGCTTGAGCGACATCCCTGCGCTTGGCCGCTTCCATCGCGTCTTTGATCTTCATCACGACGTCTCTGTCGCTCCATTCATCCTGTTGTGGCCAGGGCCAGAACATGCTCTGGTCGGGGGAATCGAGGGCATCATTCGCTGCTACCAGATGTGGTAAACTCGGGGCCTGAGTCGCTGGTATTCGAGGAATTCGAGGAGGGGTTGGTAAATCCATAATCGCGTTTGCTCTGGTCAGTGGAATATGTTCGACCCTGCCATCGAAAGCAGCGTCCATCGGGTCCACTGCGCGGGCTGCCACGGGCAGTGGCGAGGGCATGACCGAGGCCGGCATCGGAATGGCTTCTGGGGCGGTCTCTGGCTCATCCTCGACCTCAGCCTCAATCTCAGTCTCAATCTCTGTGACCTCTGTGGTTTCCTCTGGAACATCGGACTCGACTTCTTCTCCAAGTATTCGAGCCGTCAGAATCGCCTTGGTTCCTGCAGTCGAGAGTCCTGCCTCATCTGCGAGCGAGATCAATTCGGATTTCTTCATCGAGAGCAGATTCGATTCGGTCATCTCATCAGCTTCAGGCTGGGATTCGATTGCTGATTCTGCTTCAGACTCGACCTCAGTTTCGACCTCAGGCACCGATTCCGCCTCTAACTCCGACTCGATATCGGTCTCGGCCTCCGCCTCAGCACTCTCGGTGTCCTCTGTGGTCACGATGAATCGATCGGGCAGATCGCCGTTCGAATCAGGAACCTCGTCAGCGGCTACGACCTTCACATTCCGAGGTGCATCCGCCGTCGGCTCGACAAGCGATAGTTGCTGAGTCTGGATGGCTTCCAGAGGCCTCAGATCCTCTGCTGGAACTTCGAATTTGGTGACGAATTCAGGCGCATCTGCGGGCTGGAGTTCGTAGTCCAGCTCTTCCTCATCTGCGGGCTCTGGATGGTCGACAGTCAGAGAGAATGTCGGGGCTCCACTGAGTGTGATGATGTCGTCTTCGCCGTACTGCTCGACATCGAGGGTCACATCATCCATGGTGAACTTACCCTTCGACCAATCGACGATTCCCTCTTCCTCCTCTTCCTCCATCTCACCAATCAGTTCATCGAACAGACTGCTGGCTTCTTCTTCATCCACCGTCGCCACCTGCTCGAAGGATGCTTTACCGAGTTGGTACAGACATTGAGCGCACTCCGAGGCTCCTTCTGGGTTGTTGGTGTGACACAATGGACACTCCACGGTAGGGCCGATCTCGGCCTTACGCCAATTCTTGAAGCGGTCGAATACCATGTGTGCACCTCATCAGTCGTGTCGCTTCGGCCGCCATCCCCGTATAACCCTCACTCGCCGTTGTAGACAGCGGGCTCATTGCTGTCAACCTCTGGGCTCGGCGCAAAGCGTGATGAGCGAGACGCGCCGGGAGTGCTTCGTGGACGCTGATGAGGACTTGCCGGCTCGCTTCAAGCGGAGTCAGGATCATCACGAGGCTTACTTGGAATTGATCAACTGGGAACTCGATGATGAGCTTCAAGCGACCGATGAGCGATTGCGGAACTGGTCACGCTCCAAACTCAGAGCACATGGATTGGCTCTCTTCGACTTGAAGGCGAAAGCCGATGGTTGGCTCTTCGGTCAGCGTATCGTGAAATTGCAATTCGAGGGTGGAGGCAAGTTCGGTCAACATCGCTTCAGGCAGGGCGATATCGTGATGCTGAGCCGCAATGATCCGATATCCGAGAGGCCGATCGAGGCTATCGTCTCGGACCGCTTCAAGAACCGTATTCGGGTGGTCATGCCCGATTTGCCGAGTGAATTGCGGCGCGGCTTCTGGCGTATGGATCGCGCTGCGAACAAAGTCGTATTCGACAGGATGAGCGAGGCTCTCAACTCGATTTTCAAAGAGGAGGGCGGCGCCCCACTCAGAGATCTCATTCTCGGCACCGTCCACGACCCTGTCGAGGCGGCGCGGCTCCGACCTGCTCTCGGCGGCGCCGACCGCCGTCCAATCGATTTGCCAGCTGGGCTCAACGAATCCCAGATCGCTGCAGCCAATGCAGCCATCGAACGCCGACTCACCCTCATCCAAGGACCTCCGGGCACCGGCAAGACTCACACGGCGGTCCGCATCCTACAAGCTTGGGCGAGCCAAGACATCGGCACCATTCTCGCCGTCGCCGACTCGAATGTCGCCGTCGACAATCTGCTCGAAGGATTGCTCGGCCTCGGCGTCCGCGCCGTCCGCCTCGGCCAGCCGGTCAAGGTCCGCGAGAACCTTCGCCTCGCAACGGTCGATGCGCAGATGGAGAATCACCCTCTGCGCCGCGACCTCGGAGAGCATCTCGAACTGAACGACAAGCTCGCCCGCAGAATCTCGGGGATGAAGGGCAAGGAGAAGGGTCTGGCTCACCGGGAACTCAACCGCGGTTGGAAGGAGGTGCGTCGAATCGAAGGGCAGATGCGAGACGATATTCTCAACCGTGCTCAGGTGCTCTGCTGCACCTGCATCGGCGCCGGTCATGTTCTGCTCGATGGACGCCGCTTCTCGCGTGTCCTTCTCGATGAAGCGACCCAAGCGACCGAACCCGCGAGCCTTGTTCCTCTGGTACGAGGAGCGCGACAGATTGTCCTCGTCGGCGACCACCGCCAACTACCACCGACAGTCATCTCGCAGCGCGCCGAAAAAGGCGGACTACGCCGCTCCCTCTTCGAGAGATTGGCTGAAATGGGCATCGAGCCCATGCTGCTCAATACCCAGTACAGGATGCATCCAGCGATCTCGGCCTTCCCCAATGAGACATTCTACGAAGGCCGACTCATCGACGGCATCGAAGCAGCCGAAAGGCCAGCCCCAGCAGGACTGCTCTGGAACGATTGGGAAGCCCCGATAGTGTTCCTGCCACTGAAGGGCGGAGAAGTCCTCTCACCCGACGGAGCATCGAAGGAGAACCCGGCCGAAGCAGGCTGGATAGCCCGCCTGCTCGAGGGCCTGCTCGAGGCCGGTGACCTCGCCCAGAAAGACATCGGCATAATCACACCATACGCAGGACAGGTGAGGGCGATTCGCGACGCCATTCCCGAGAGGTACGACAGTGTCGAGGTTCACACGGTGGACGGCTACCAAGGCCGGGAAAAAGAGGTCATCCTCTTCTCCTGCGTCCGTTCAAACGACGATGGCAACGTCGGATTCCTAGCTGATTCTCGGCGATTGAACGTGGCTTTGACTCGAGCCCGCCGCGGATTGATCGTCGTCGGCGATCCCGATACCCTGCGCAGCGACGAGACCTGGAGCGCCTGGCTCGCACATATCCGCAGTCGCAACCTTGAGGCGTGGCACTTGCTGGGAATGGCCTGAAGGGATGCGATTTGTCTGACCACGATTCACCGATCTCGCTGCAAGGCGGCGGCACGCTGGCGAAGCAGTTGGTGGCCGCCGAAGATGGTGGTCACTGGCCTGTTCCTGAGGGAACGATCCTAGCCAGTGGAGTTAGTCGAGTCGCCGCTTTCAGCGTCGATGTCGTCATCGTCACGACGATTCTCATGGTGGTGACGGGATGGCGCATCATGGATGCTTGGAACATCACTCTGTGGTTTTCGCCCGACTTTCATTTCGCCCTCGCGATGGCAGCGATTCTACTCACCGCTCACTGGCTCTACTGGCGACTGACCGGTCTGCGCTATTCGCGCTCGCTCGGGCAGCGGATGTTCGGATTGGCGGTTCTCGCCGAGGATGGCTCGGCGATGACCAGCGCGATGTTGGACGAGCGAGCCGCGCGCAAATTGGTTTTCCTGATTCCTGTGCTCAACGTGGTTTTCGGAATCATCGAATTGCGGCGTATCTCGAGTCGGCACACGCACCAATCGAATATCGATCTGCACGTCGGCTCGATCGTCGTGCACGCCGACTCCTTACCGCCCGCCAACAGGAAGCACGTCAGGTAGGTGAGAGAATGGACGAAGCTGTCAGAATCGCGCTGGCGGGCGGCTGCATCGTCTATCCCACAACGACTCAGCCGGCGCTGGGTTGCATACCCGAGCCGGCTGCCCTCGACCGCCTTTTTGCACTCAAAAAACGGTCGGCCGAAATGCCGGTCAGCATCGGCGTGGCGGACCTTTCACAGGCTGCCACGCTAGTCGAGCTGAGCGATGACCTACCGGCATTCCTCGAATCATTTCCCGAGGGCTCGCTGACGGTCATTCTACCCGCCCGCGAGCCACTCGATGCCCGACTCGGAGGCGAGAAAATAGCCATCCGAGTCGTCGCCCACCCACTCGCAAAAGCATTACTGCGCCGCACCGGCCCACTGACAGCAACCTCGGCCAACATCAGCGGCGCACCTCCATCAAAAACCTGCGAGGCGGCAGCAGCCAGCCTCGCAGAAACAGGCGAAAAAGTAGGAATTGTCGACGGATCGACGGCCTCCGGACCACCCAGTACTTTGATAGCGTGGCATTCGGTCTGTGCTCCACTTGAGTGCGTATGCATAGAGGTGCTGAGAGAAGGAATGATTCCGTCTGAGGAGGTTTTGACATGGTGGAAGAATCAGACCTCAAACAATGGCGAGACGCTGGACATGTAGCGCGTCGGACGCTCGAAGGCATCAAGGGTGAAATCGTCGCTGGCAAGGCTTGGGACGAAGTTATTGACTCAGCCGAACGCTTCATCCGCAGACACGGTGGAACACCTGCTTTCCCGGTCACCATCTCGGTCAACCATGTCGCCGCACATTACACGACGAATTCACGGTTGACTCCGCCTGACGGTTTCAGGGGGGAGATGGTCTTCCAGAATGGTGACCTCGTCAAACTCGATGTCGGTGTACATATCGCCGGTGCTCTGGCTGACAATGCTATCAGCATCGAGGTAGGCAGCGGCGGCAATCACACGGATCAGATCAAGGCGGCGCGCGAGGCGCGCGACGCTTCTGTCGAGATGATGCTGCCCGGCACGCCTTGGCATCTGGTCGGGGCGGCTGCCGAACAGGTCCACAAAGACGCAGGCTTCGAGCCGATCCGCAACCTCTGCGGTCACGAATTGAAGCGCTGGAACCTGCACGCGGGCAAATCGGTCCCGTCCTACGCCTGCGGCTCTGAGAATCCTGGATTCAAAGGAGAGGTCGAGCTTGGCTCGGTCTATGCCGTCGAGCCATTCAACACGAATGGAAAGTCCGGCATGATCGAGAACATCCCACCATCCTCGTCAAGCAACATCTTCCGAGTCACAGGCAACATCACCATTCGCAAGGCGATGTCGAAGGGCAAGCTCAAACCACTCGGTGCGACCATGGCACGGTACATCGAAGAGCGTTACAACACTCTGCCGTTCGCCGAGCGCTGGGCCTACCCATTGCTCGAGAAGCCATTCCCTGGTGAAGAGAAGGAGGTGCTGCGCCGCAAGTGGAATGCGCTGATTCGCAAACTAATCTCGATTCGCTTCCTAGAGACCTATGCCGCGCTGCGTTGCGAAGATCGTGGCATGATTGGCCAATTCGAGCACACAGTTCACATCACAGAGGGCGGACCAGAAATTCTCACGGTGGCATGATAGGCGCTCAGTGCAGCGTTCTGGGGCTTGGGAGGCCGATGTCGCACAACGATTATCAATCGCGGGCTGCAAGGGTCACCCGTACGGGGCCGTGAGGTTCTCGCAGAGTGCATCCCATCCCCTTGCTTGTGTCTCTCGCCCTGTACACCTCTGAGCGGCCGGCCGGCAGGCTCTGCATAGTCAGTGATGGGGGGAAAGTTCCTTGCTGAGGAGGGCTTCTCTCGGTGCGTGCCGCCACTGAGCGTCGACGATGAGGAGGACTTCGACGACGATGAGTTGGATGATGAGTTCGACGAGGAATCCGATGCCGAGTCGGATGAAGAGACGGATGAGGAGTGGGACGAGGATTTCGATACGATGACTCTCGTAGCGGCCACGGCTCGGTTCATCGTCCGTTTTCGCCTCGCCCTAGCCGCGCTGATGGTCGTCGGAATGCTGGTTACAGCGGCTTCGGTGGTGGTTCCGATGTTTTTCGCCAGCGAGGGGGTGAGCGGTCCGCAGAGTCATCTCTGGGGGTTCCAAGTCAAGACATCGGATGACAGCACATTCCAGAGCATCTTCGTCGAAGATGGCACGACTGAGATCATCACCTTCGAATTCGACGAATCGACCAATGTCTCGCATGTCTACGTCGGAGCTCACTTCAGCGAGAACAACGAGAATATCGGTGTTAATCTGTGCGATTATGTCACCGTCATCATGAATCTCGAAGAGGTTAACAGAACCGAGCGATATGAGACCAGTCAGACCGATTCGAGAACCAACGACTGCAATGTCGAGGGGGATGCGATCTGGTACAATTACAATCTCACACTGCCAACCATCTCTCAATTCGAAGGGACTGCTGCTGAGGCTCGCGACCAATGGGAGATCGTCAACATGACAGGTGTCGGTCTGTGGGTCATCGAAATCACCGTCGATGCTCAGACCTTATTGGAAGACAATGGCGAGGATGTGGATATCACCATCAATACGATGGAGTTTGAAGTTCTGATGACCATCCTCGATGATTCTGCTGAACCTCAAGTCGAGGTTTGATTACTGACCGAGCCGAAGAGAGTTACAGCGAGGATGCCGGCGACGACCGCGACGACACCGAGCATCTGCTGGGATGATGGTTCTTCGGCCAGAATGAGGATTCCCCAGATGAAGGAAAGAGTAGGTTGCAAGAGAATCGCGAAGGAGGTCAGGCTACCTGGCAGGCGGGGCAGAGCATGGGCGATGGCAATCCAACCCAAGACCTGAGCGAGGAGGGCGAGGAGTAGAATCCAAGCGTGACCGGGCCAAGTCGGAACCATCTCGAAATTGCCCGAACCGAAGCTCAGTAGAAACAACGAGGCTGTGGCGCCTAAGGTGGCGTCGAACTGCAGGCTAGGCGCAGGAGCGAGTTCTCTGTTGGCGTAGCGGAAGAGGATGAGGAAGCTCGAATAAGCGAAGGCGCCGATTATGCTCAGAATCACACCTAATCTCGGATTCACGCCGTAAGCGAATTCGTCGCCCACTCCAGACATCAGATAGACGCCGAATAGAACGATTGGGATTGAGGCGAAAATCGCCTTGTTCGGCCTTTCCTTGAACAGCAGCCACGACATCAGAGTTACGATGATGACCTGTGAATTGGCGATTAATGTCGATAACCCAGCGCCGATCATATCTATCGCATAATGGTAGGCGAACATGTCGGGGCCCAGAATTACTCCGGCTCCCACCGCAATCCAACGAGTCCGTCTGCCACGGTTGTCAGCGCCGCGAACTCTCCAAGCAATCACCGCGAGGAAGGGCAGAGCGTAGAGCATTCGAAAGAAAGCGGCCGAGCCGGCCTCTACGCCGGAAAGTGAGTAGATTATCGGAGAGAATGAGATTGCGACCGCACCGGCGAGCGCAATCGCCATATTCCGGCGATCGTCCTCGAGGGACAATCGCTTCACCTCACTCGGATGAGGCTTCACCGTCGGCGAGCATCTGCTGAAGCTCGCCGGATTCAAACATCTCGAGAGCGATGTCAGAGCCGCCGATCAGCTCGCCGAGGATGTAGATCTGAGGCATTGTCGGGAAGTCCGCCCACTCACAGACGGACGGAATCGCACGAGGGTCGGCGAGGATGTTGACGCTGGTGTATGGCTCCTCTAGTTGCTGCAATACCTGTGCCGCGCGATTGCTGAAACCGCAGAGCGGCTCCTGTGGTGTGCCTTTCATGAAAAGCACGATTCGGTGTTCGTTGACGAGGCTCTGTAATTCATCTGGTGTCCAATTAAAACTCATTATTCTCACTCCTTCTCGGGTCTGCGAATGTGTACTCCGAAGAATTCGGTCTCCTCCTCGGCATGCGGATCGAAGGCTGTTGCGCCGCTCGACTCCGCCTGCTCCGGAGTCATGCACTTGAGGTCCAGTGCATGGACGATATTCTGGGCGATGAAGGGTTTGAAGTGGCTGAGTATCGGCCGTTGCCGCTGCAATGGCCGCAAGCCCTCGTAACCCTCTGAGATTACTCGAACGTGGAAATGGTCGCCACTGCCATGCAGATCGGTCGCCTCGATCCGGGCTTCACCTACGACCTTGGCGACCTCGTCGACCACCCACTGTTCTGTGACCATTCACTAACGACCCCGGGCTCGACCAATTTGAATGCTCGCGCGCGCATTGTGAACGAGATTCGTACAAACTCTTTGAGTTTGTGGTCTCAATTTCGCAATGCAGCGTCAATCGCTGCCTTGTTGCTGGCGATGCTGGCGCGCTCGTTGATGAGGCCACTGCCGACCACCGCGATGTCGATTCCCCACTCCGCCACTTGCGCAGCGTTGTGGTCTTTGATGCCACCATCGATCATCAATTTCGTCGCGCGACCTCCCGAAGCGATCTGCGCGTCGATGGCGGCGCGAAATTCTCTGACTTTGGCTTCAACCTCGGGCATGAACGACTGGCCGCCCTTGCCAGGGACCACCGACATCACCAGCACGAGGTCGAGATCGGTCAACATCGGCAGCACAGCATCTGCTGAGGTTGCGGGATTCAGAACCGCTCCTGCTTGACAGCCGGCGCCATGAAGCGCTGCGATGAGCGCCGGAAAATCGTCGACGGCTTCGACGTGGGCGATTACAAGGTCAACCCCCGCGTCGACGTACTGCGACCAAGTCTCTTCGGCATTAGTGACCATCAGATGACAATCGATGAAGATCTCCGGCCCAAGCCTATCGCGAACAGAACGAATCAAGGCAGGGCCGAAAGTAATCGTCCGATTGATCACCCAATTTCCATCCATGACATCGAGATGTATCCACTCGATGCCAGCATCAATCGCTTCATCGAGGGTCTCACCGAGCCTCGTGTAGTCGGCGGTCAAGATGCTCGGTGTAACCTCCATCGCCAACCCCTCAAGCCGAGCCAAGGAGAGTCGGTTCTCAAGCCTATGCCCACAACTGAGCAGGAATCGTTTCGCTCACGGCCGAGTAATCAGATTGATAGGACTCCCTCGCAGGCGTGGTGTCCGAAGGTGATTGAATGGGCAGAGTGATCGAGGCGGGCGACGCGGATTTTGACGCGGTGACACAAAGTGAGGAATGGGTTCTGGTGGACTTCTGGGCGCCTTGGTGCGGCCCTTGCAAAATGATAGCGCCGGTTCTCGAACAGATTGCTGGCGAGCGTGAAATGACCATCGCCAAAGTCAACACCGACATCAACCAACTCTCTGCTGGAAAATACGGCATCCGCGGGATTCCCGCCCTGCTTCTGTTCCACAATGGCAGTTTGGTCGATCAGATGTCTGGTGCGATGCCGAAGCCCGGCTTCGACGACTGGTTGAATCGCCACATGCAATAATTCGCTGAATAATTGAAATCAGTTGCATGCCGACTGTTGCATTCCCGTGAAACCCTGTGGTTGATTCTCAAAAAATCGGAGAGCTTCACAGGGTTTCGCGGAGTTTTCGGGCACGCTCTTCGAGCGGCGCACCGACCTCTCTGAGTAGTCTCGAGCGAAGCGCTTCGTGCAACCACATTCCATCTTCGAGTTCGAGCATCAAGCCTCGGGTCAACAGGTCTTCTGGTGGAGCGCCGTCGTAATTGGCGGCCTTGGCCAATTTTTCCCATGGGACTGGTCGATCCGCGACGGCGAGAAGTGCTAGTAATTCGTGCCGGTCCTCGGGCAGCACATCGAGGATCTCCTCGTCCAAGAAGCGCAGCCAATCGTCGTGAAGTGTCTTGCCATAGAGTTCGAGGAGTTCAACCGCCAAGGGGTGGCCTCCAGTGGCGCGGTGAATCTCCTCGGCAGGAGCTTCTGATGGCAGTTGGATGGTCGAGAGCCACTCGGCCACCTCCTCGAGCGATAGGCCTGTGAGGCTCAATTCCACTACCCGCCCGCGTGTGTGAACGTCTCTGCGGTCATAGAATGCGATGTTTGTGCGAGAAACCAGTAGGAGGCGGAGCGAGGTTGCTTCGGCGACCTGAAGAAGTGCCCCGAAGAGGTGATTTCCTTCGGTGCCGATATTGTGCACGTCATCTAGGATGACGAGATTCGATTCCTCCGCTTCGTCGCGATGTCCCTCCTCATCGAGCAGGTGTGCGATCAGGCGACGGCGGTAGAGGTCGATGTCGAGGCGCGCACCGGGCTTCAGCGGCAGGGCCTCGAGGACATTGTATGGGTCATCGCCATCAGCATCAGAACTGATGCCAAGGCGATGCAGCAGACTGGTTGCGATGCCCAGAGGACTATCCCAAGGTTGGCATGGATAATACATCACTGCGAGGTTGGGGGAGGAATCCAGATTATGGTCGAGCCAGTGACTCACAAGGGTTGTTTTGCCACAACCCGCGATGCCCGAAACCACTACCATCGCTGCCCTTCCAGCAAACCACTCATCGAGGATTTCGACCTCATTCTCGCGCCCATGAACGGTGCGTGTCTCAGGCGGGCGCGTGTGATAGGTCGAATGAGCCCCAGCGAGCAATTTCAGCGAGCCCGGCTTCGACTTCTCCTCCACCTCGCTGCGAACGATCGCCCCGAAACGGATGTCCCCAAAATTCAGCACAGCCTCGTGTTGAGCGTGCATCAGCACCTGTAGCAGAGTCAGACCGGTCGCTAATTGCTCACCAGCAGAATCGGCGCGAACCTCGAGCAATTCTCCATCTCGCGCGCGAAGCAGAACCTTGGTTTCGCGTAAAGCCTGCAATCGCCGGCCGATCTCCTCGCGACCATCATCGGTCAATTGCCAGGTCTTCTGCCGACGCTCCTCGCCACGAACCACCCGAGTGTGTTCACTGACCAATCCGTTCAATGCGAAATCGCGCATCGTTCGAGAAACATTGGGAGGATGCAGAGCACAGATTTCAGCAATACCGGGTCGAGTCACCTCGCGACTCACCAGATAGTGATCCGCCTGGTGGTCCTGCTCCCACAGATGCAACAAGATCCGGTCTGCAACGGCGATGCTGACCTTGGTCGAGGGAGCAGCCATTCGCTTCACTCCTCCGTCGCGCACTGTGGATATGGGTCGGCATTCATCGGAGGCATGAACAGATCTTCGCAAGTCCTCTCAACCAATGAGAGGCTCAGCACACTGCTCGCCCCAAGCCCCACTGTCACCGACTGCATAGAGACCGGACTGGGAATGTAATCCTCACCGGTTTGAGTGATAATCAGATGAATCCCATCGCCAGCAGGAATCAGCACATCCATCCCGAAGAACTCCATCTTGGCATTGACAGTCTCGCCCGGTGCCAACACCTCACCCTCTTTGCCACCAGCGTGGAATCGCAGGTCCATCACCGCATGACCGAGATGCATTCCAGTGCTCGCTTGAACCATCTCGACAAACAGATGTCCACTGGTCGAAAAGGCAGACACAGTGGCATCGACGTGGAAGGTCGGATTGCCAACAATCCTCGTCTCCTCCTCGAAGAAAGGACACTCGATGCGCAATTCCGAACTAACAGTGATAGTCTCACCACCACCGATGATGGAACACTCATCCATTCCGAATCGAAGCCAATCCTGATCATCAGGTGGATAGGTGGCTTCGACCCGCCAGCCGCCCATGTTATCCTGAATCTCAGCGATCAAGCGCGGCTGCGGACCCTCCTCTTTCAGATAGAAATCGAACCATTCCAGCATATCATCAGCCCAATCCCAGCGCAATGTGAACGGGAATGCTTCGCCCCCTCGACCGCTGCTGAGACCCTGATGACCACTCAAACGATCGGGGTAATCATGCCCCCATTGACCATACAATCCTTTGACATCGAGACCGTTTCGTTGGAGAATCTGATGGGTTGGGAAGGCCATGTGTGGGTCGACGTTCCAGTCCTGCATGCCATGAATGATGTAGACAGAGCCGTGGTAATTCTGCAGAGTTCGGGCCAGAAAACTGCGCTCCTCCCAGTAATCGGAGCCAATCCAAGCCAGATTATCGCCGGTCAGATATGCGCCAACACCCGCGTAGTACCCCTCCAGATAACCCTCACACGCGTTCTGCGGATCCTCAGAATCGCCGTCTAGGCCGAAGCTGCCGTAGACGCCGTTGTGCATTATGGCGCCGCGTGCTTCCATGCTGCCGTTGCGCCACATCAGGTCGTGGACTCCGATCAGTCCCGACATCGGCACGATGGTCTTGAGATACTCTGAGCCCATCGCTGCCGCCTCCCAAGGTGTAGAGCCGTCGTATGATTTTCCGATGATGCCGACGGCTCCGTTGGAGAATTGGGCCGAGCCGAGGAATTCGATCGCAGCGTGGATTCCTTCCTGCTCGTCGAGGCCCATCAAGTCCATGCAGTGGTTCGACTCGCCAGTGCCGAAAACGCTGACTTGGGCGATGCCGTAGCCGTGTGGAACATAATTCTCGACGAGGAAGCGCCCAAGGCGGTTCGCTGGTGTCAGGGCATCGACATCACCGTCGCCGTAGTAAGGGCCGATTTCGGCGATGATTGGAACTCTGCATTCTTCTGCGACTTCGCCGGCGTCGAAATCACAGCCTTCGATCAACGGCAGCCAGAGTCCGAGATGCACTTCTGCGTCACCCGTGGCGCCCGCTCCGCCGTCGGTCAGAGTGATTGCAGGGACTGAGATGTAGAGCGAGCGCACCTCATCGATTCCGTATGAGCCATTGATTGAGACACGGCTGAAGATGTCGTCGGCCCGGTAGGTCAGATCCGAGCGCTCTTCGACCGGTCGAAGCCAATGCTCGGATTCGTCAGGACCCCCGCTCAGTGCCCCACTTCCGAAGCAGCCGGTAAGTGTGGGGGCGAGGAAGAGCAGCACCAGAAGGGCGCTCATGTGGCGGTTGTTCACGCGCTTCGCGCGTGCTGAATCACACATGATGCTTCTCACTCAGAGTATCAGGGCTAGGAGTCGATTCGCTTGTTCGGGGCGTGTCACAATCGTTTGAAGAAATCTAGCAGGATTTGGTTGAATTCCTCCGGTTGCTGCAGAGGTGCAGCGTGCCGCGCGCCCTCAATGACCTCAATCTGAACGCCAGCAATCTCAGCCAAGAGCGGCTCGGTGACGAGTGAGGGTGAGTAAGCCTCTGTACCGGTTATCACCAGAGTCGGAAGAGAAATCTCGTCCAAGCGGGCAAGGACCGACCAACCGATCAGAGCCTTCGTGGCTGCCGTGTAGGCGCGCTTGTCGTTCTTCGCCCAAGCCTCTGCCATGCGTTCTCTGAACTCGATTTCGTCATCTTTGGGAAACACTTTGCCTGCGATGAAGGCGCCCATACGCTTCATCCCGAGAATCCTCAAGATCGCCATACGCAACCACAGGCCTCGCCGTTGCTCGAATGTTCTGATGGTGACTTCAGGTGCTGAATTGACCACCGTCAAGCTGCGCACCTGTTCGGGATGGTCGAGCGCCAATTGCAGACCGAGCATCCCGCCAAGAGAAATTCCAACGACATGCATCGGGCCGCGACCGAGCGCCGAAATCAACTCGGAGACGTCTTCGGTGAGCATCTCCATCGAGTATGGTCCAGCGGCTTTAGCCGAGTCGCCGTGTCCGCGCAAGTCGCAGCAGATGACCTCGTGGTCCGCCGAAAAATCATCCATCTGCAAATACCAATCAGCAATGCTCGAGCCAAGTCCATGAATCAGCAGAACCGGCGTGCCGGAACCGACCGAAGTGTGATTGAGTTCCACGTTTGGACTACGGGAGGGGAGCAGAAAAGGCTTCGTTCTGAGTCAGTCACTGCGAATCCATCACTGGCGAATGTCGAATCGACGGCTCCGTCGATTGCGAAGTCCGATTCGACATCGAAAATCCCTGAGATATTCACGCTGACGAATTTGATGTAGCGCTGTTCCTCATCATCCTCGAAAGGATGCAATCCGATATTCTGCTGGTAGGCGATGCCGAGACGGCTGCCATCAGCACTGATCACCGTCTCGAAGAAATCATGCAGAGCATGGGTATCACCATTCGATTCCTCGTAGGAGGTGACAGTGTGGAGCGGAGCAGGGTCAGCAATCGAGAAGTCCCAGGAATCGTTGGCCTGTGGTGCCTGCAATGCGCCCGCGTAGAGGAACCATTCCTTGCCCGCAGTATAGCCATCTTCGCTGCCATTCTGGTCAAAATCAAGACCGTAAAACGCAACTGAAATCACATCATTATCTGAAATCGAGACGAAGGGATACATGTTCATTCCGCGCTCGAAGGGCGTGATCTCCCACTCCGACCAATTGATGCCGCGGTCGTAAGAAAGCGCGATTCTCATGTCCCACGGGCCGGTTCCACCATCTGGACAATCGGCCCAAATCACCGCCACCGTGCCGACTTCGTTGGTTTCGATGACGGGGTAGCCTTCCGGGCAGTTTCCGTTACGAGGCCCGACGCTGACCGGCTCTTGCCAAGTGCCGTCCGAAGGGCTCGGTCCCGTGCCGCGACCGTAATCATCGCTGATTCGCACGATGACGTTGCCACTGCCGCCGTCCGAACTCTCCTGGGCGACGTAGACGTAGGTTCCGTCTGCTTCGGCGGCAATCGTCGACCAACCGCCAGGCATCGCGTAACATTGGCTGAAGGAGTCGCCGCCGTTCTCAGAGTGATAATACCAGTAACGTCCGACATCGCCACTGCATTCGGGTGGGCTGGCGCCCGAGTTGCCAAGGTAGTGGACGATGCCATCACCCTGAGCTGCGACCCAAGGTCTGTCGTCGGCCGCCATTGTGTTCATCCGGTCACAGATTCCGCCCTCGTAGGTATTGCCACCGTCGAGGAATTTGTGCCACCAATTGTCTTCCAATGTCGTGTCAAGATAGTAGACAACATCCTCGCCGTCGACGGCGATATCACCCTCATCACCAAGACATTCCGAGCCGCCGGCGAGATAATTCGCCATCAGATGATTGCCGGGGGTCGGCTCGAAATTGTCACCAGCCCCCCAAGTCAGTCCACCGTCGTTGGACTTCCACAACCAACTCGCCCAGTAATCCCAAGTCGTATCTTCACCCTCCTCGCAGGCGTACCAGAAATCGAATGGCCCCCCAAGGATTGGCCCGAGCGGAGTCCCCGTGCCACCCCAACGCAGGTCCTTGTGAGCCGTGATGAAGAGGTTGCCCGCACTATCCATCGCGAGGCTCGGCTCGTAACCGATTGCAAACTCTGGCGAGTCTTGTCCGTTACCCTCGTCGATGCACTCTTCGGCGCGCGGCATGAATACGGCTTCGTTGAATGAGAGGTCGAGCACATTACTTGAAGAACTCGGCTCGTCGAATACGAGACTCGCGCCTAGAGAAAACAGCGTCGCTACGACAACGATTGCCGCAACCCCGATCGCCAAAGTCCCAGGAATAACCAATCGATGATCGAATCCACGCTCCTCGATCTCGTCGACGAGATTATCCCAAACATCCCCTATCGCTTCGCGCATCGACCGTGTCTGGCAGGGGTCTGTTGAAAGGGATTCGCAGATGAGTTGATGAGCGGCGGCTTAGGGATTGCCTTTGATGGATGAGCCGACGCTGAAACGGTTGCTGAGGATTCAGCGCATGGAGGCCACCGAAGCGGCCGTCTATCGCAAATTGGCGAGTCGTCAGAAAGACAAGGCGAATCGAGATATTCTCGAGCGAATCGCGAAGGACGAGAAGCGACATGAGTCGATTATCGCCGAGCGCACAGGCCGCGATGTGCGACCCTTCGCGCTGATCGTCTTCCGGCAGATTCTGTTGGCACGCTTCTTCGGAGTGACTTTCACGGTCAAGATGATGGAGAATGGCGAGAAGAGAATGGCGTCGGAGTACCGCGAATTGGGTCTCGATGAGATCGCTGAGGAGGAGGAGGCTCACGAAGCTGAATTGATCGAACTTCTCGAGGAGGAGGGACTGAAGTATCTGGGCAGCATCATCTTGGGACTGTCTGACGCTCTCGTCGAACTCACAGGTGCACTCGCCGGACTCACTTTCGCATTCCAATCACTCAACCTCGTAGCCCTTGCGGGCCTCGTGACCGGAATCGCAGCCTCGTTCAGCATGGCCGCGTCAGAATATCTCGCAACCAAGGAAGAGGCTGATGGACGCTCTCCCATCAAGGCCGCTGGCTTCACTGGAATCGCTTACATCTCCACCGTTTTCCTTCTAGTGATGCCATACTTGATGCTGCAGGATGATGACCCCATGCGCTACGGTTTTGCTCCACATGAACAGGCTCTCGGACTGACCCTCGCAATTGGCCTCGCCATCGTTGCTGCGTTCAACGGCTATGTCGCCGTTGCTCGGGATCAGTCGTTTGGTCGACGATTTGCTGAAATGGCTGGGATTCTGGTCGTCGTCAGCGCGATTTCATTCGCAATCGGCATCGCGCTGCGTGGCTGGCTTGGAGTCGAAATCTGAGTCGACTGAAGAGCCCTCCGACACGAAGGGGTTGATGAGGCAGGGGGCCTGGGTCTGCCCATGGATGCTTACGATGAACTGATGGCGCGACTGAAAGACATCGATTTGATTTCACAGGTCGGTGGGCTCGTCGGCTGGGATCAGGAAGTGATGATGCCACCGAAAGCCGCTGGACTGCGCGCAGAACAACTCTCGTGGATTTCGAGAACCGGCCACGAGATGATCACAGATTCGCGCATCGGTGAGTTGCTCAACGATTTGGAGTCGCGCGACGACCTCGATGAAGTACAGGCAGGAAACCTCCGCCTCGCGCGCGAGAGTTATGACAAGGCGACGAAACTGCCAACAGAATTCGTCGGCGAGTTAGCCAAGCACCAATCGAAATCACAGGTCTCCTGGACCGAGGCGCGCGCGGCTGACGATTTCTCGATCTTCCGCGACGACCTCGCCAAGATGATCGACATGTGCCGGCAGAAGGCCGACTATCTGGGCTACGAGGATCTGCGCTACGACGCCCTGCTCGACCTCTACGAATCGGGCCTCACGGTGGCCCGAGTCGACCCACTTTTCGCTGGACTGCGAGAGAATGTCGCACCGCTCGTCAAGGCCGTAATAGAACGCGGCGAGCGCCCCGACATGGCATTCATAGATGACAACAAATGGGGTCAAACCGGCCAGGAAGCCCTCAGCCAAGCGGTATCCGAAGCCATTGGATTCGACTTCAAAGCAGGCCGCCGCGACGCCTCTACCCACCCATTCTGCGGCGGCTCGAACCCAGACGACGTCAGATGGACGACCCGCTACAGCGAGACCGATCCCTTCGGCTCACTGTACGGCTCGATGCACGAAACCGGTCACGGACTGTACGAGCAAGGCCGGCCGCGAAACCTCGACTTTCAGCCGGCCGGCCAGGCGAATGGACTCGGCGTCCACGAGAGCCAGAGCAGGCTGTGGGAGAATCAGGTCGGTCGCAGCCGAGAGTTCTGTGAGTGGGTTTTGCCGTTGTGGCAGGAGCATTTTCCAGATTTCATGGAGGGAGTGTCTGCCGATGACCTCTGGCGAGCTGTCAATCTCGTCGAGCCGAGCATGATTCGCGTCGAGGCTGACGAGGCGACTTACAACCTTCACATCATGATTCGATACGAGATTGAAAAACGACTCATCGCGGGAGATATCGAAGTCGATGATCTACCCGATGCGTGGGATGACATGTACGAAGAATTCCTCGGAATCAGGCCACCGAACCGCACTTTGGGGGTCTTGCAGGACATTCATTGGTCCTTCGGCGCCTTTGGTTACTTCCCTACTTACACTCTGGGCAATCTGTATTCGGCGCAGCTGCTGGAGGCTGCTCGCAAGGTGCTTCCAGACCATGATGAGCAGATGCGCCGGGGCGAATTCGGACCGCTCTTGGCTTGGATGCGCGAGCACGTGCACGCGCGTGGGAGCATTCTCGAGCCGGCCGCGCTGATCGAGGAAGCGACCGGCTCGCCCCCCTCTCCGGATGCATTCGTCACCTACCTGCGCGACAAGGTCGAACGCCTCTACAATGTGACCGCTTGAACGGTCGATGAAACCACAGAGAACACTGAGTCACAGGGTTTGATTTCAGGTAGTGAATCAACAACTTCCTTCGCGACCACTGCGCGAGGCTCTCCGTGTTCTCTGTGCCTCTGTGGTTGATTACACGGAAGTTCGATAATCGAGGGTTCCGAGGGAGGGTCGTGTCAAAGCCTTCTCTGGAGAGCCTCGCCTCATTCGTGCGCGACCTCGACAGCAAATGCACACTAGCTCGTTTGAGCGAGAATCACATCTTCGCCGGCTCGCACGGGGGAGAACTCTGCTGTTGGTCTGCAGAATCAGGAGATCTGCGATGGCGCGCTGAAGTGAGCGGTCCGATTTCTGATATCGCAATCGACACCGGACGAATCTACGCCACCGCTTCCTCTTCGCTGCATGCCTTTGACGCTGAGTCAGGCCAGTTGTTGTGGAGTCGCGAACTCGAAGGAGGGAGTGATTTCGTACAGGCTTGGAGTGGTGTGGTGTGGGCGTCTTCATCGGTTTATGAATTGGAAATCGATGACTTCATCGAGGCGACGATCTGGCGCTTCGATGACTCTGGCGAGCAACTTGAGCGATGGACTATCAACGAGCGCCCGTGGCATTTCGGATTGCACGAAGATGGGGGGGTTCTACTCGGGTTGGGTCGGCCTCGGTGTGGATTTCTGCGGATTCGGCCAGGCGAGAAGGCTGAACATTTCGAATTCGCCACAGACAGTCCGGTGACCTGCGGTGCTTGCGGTTCTGCGGGTCGTTTCCTGCTCGGTCATAGTGATGGAAGCATCAGTTCTGTCGGAACTGATGAGGGAATTGAGCAATATGTCGAGTCCTTGGTCACGACCATCGCCGGAACGGATTCAGGTTTCATCTCCGGCCATGAGGATGGCTCGATCTATTTCGACGGTGGGGTGAGAAATGTCGATGGCACTGTCGATGCAATTGCGGATCTGAGTGGTGATGGCTGGGCATCGAGTTGGGACGGCAGCGAATCTCGAGTCTCTCTGCTCGCTGCCGAGGCGAGAGAATTCTCACATGATGCGAGAATCCGACACATGGATTCTCACCAGAATCGACTCATATTCGGCGATGACCTCGGAAAAGTCATTCTACTCGAGTCAGCAGTCGTCAAACGCCGTCTGGAAGAGGATCTTTCCTCAGCACCGGAAAATGACCGGAATCAGGCGCTGAGAGAGCGTTTAAGGATGTTAAGAAACAGTTGATGCCCGGTTCGGAACGCACTGGAAATTAACATCCACAACCCCTATTTCCAGTCCACAGTACCTCATTCAACGAAACATTTAAGCGCCTCCCCCGCACAGACCAAAGTTGCCGCTTCAGGGGAGTGGTGTGGGGCGCGCTTCGGCGCAAACCGCGGGCCACAGAACCGAACCCCAAACTTGGGGTGGTAGAACCGGAATCCGAAAGGAGGAAGGGGAACCGGAATCCGAAAGGAGGAAGGGGAGCTGGAATCCGAAAGGAGGAAGGGGAACCGGAATCCGAAAGGAGGAAGGGGAACCGGAATCCGAAGGGAGGAAGGGGAACGATCGAACCTGTCTGAAGGGCAGGGGAGATACGGTCGAACCGAGGTGGAAGGAACCGGACGAAAGAAAGGGGAGAGAAGCAACGGGGAAAGCTGGGGAAAACACAACCGCACCGCTTCGGCGGGGAGAACGCAACCGTGCCAGTAGACCAGACCGGAGATGTATGTGTGAAGGGCGAGAACCAGAGATGGGACAGACCTGAGGCAGATTCGTGGGAAACGAAGGTGGAAGAGAACCGGACGCAAGGAAGGGGAAAGAGAAACTGGAGGGAAACACGGCGGGAACGAGAGCGCGGAGACGCGTGGAGGACCGGCATCGATTCTGATGAACGAACTGGTGAGAGCCAGGGAGGGAAACAGGAACGAAGAAGCGGGGAGCGATCCCCGTGGAATCGGAAACGGCGAAAGGGCTCTTCGGAGTCAAGAAGTCATCTACCCGGAGAAAAGAACCGCCTTCGGGCGGGGAAAAGAACCGGACCCTGCGGAGTCAGCAGGGGGGATGCTCCCCCATGTGCAGAACCCCTGCTGCTCCCACCTTGTACCAAAGTACGGCATCGGCCCATTCCATCAGATTATCAATCATTGCGGAGCCTCTCGCTCCGCTGACTTCAGTTTCGAGAGGCCCCAAGAATCGCCATCTCACTGCTTCGGACCGATCATCTCGTTCGGTCTGACCCATTGATCAAACTGGTCGTTCGTCAGCAACCCGAGATCCAGCGCAGCAGCGCGCAGAGTCAATCCCTGCTGATGCGCGTGCTTGGCGATCTTGGCCGCGCTGTCGTAACCGATGTGATTGTTCAGCGCGGTAACCAACATCAGTGAATTCTCGAGGTGCGAGCGAATCGCATCCTCATTGGCAGAAAGCCCGTCGACGCACTTGTCGGAAAAGCTCCTGCAGGTGTCGGCGAGTAGTCGTGTGCTGTGCAGCAGATTGTGGATCATCATCGGCTTGTAGACGTTGAGTTCGAAGTTGCCTTGGCTGCCTCCAATGCTGATTGCAGTGTGATTTCCCAAGACTTGGCAACAGACCATCGTCATCGCCTCCGCTTGAGTCGGATTGACCTTGCCTGGCATGATGCTCGAGCCTGGCTCGTTGGCCGGGAGGGACAGTTCGCCGAATCCACAGCGTGGTCCTGATCCCATCCAACGGATGTCATTGGCGATCTTCATCAGGCTCACAGCAAGCGTGTTCAAGGCGCCTGATGCCGCTACTATCGCATCGTGTGCGGCGAGTTGGGCGAATTTGTTCTCGGCACTGATGAATGGCAGTCCTGTCTTCTCACCGATTCTGTCGGCGACCTTGTCGGCGAACTCGGGATGGGTGTTGAGACCGGTTCCAACGGCCGTTCCTCCGAGTGCGAGTTCGAGAAGGTCGTCGAATGCTGCTTCGATTCTGCGGATGTCGGCTCCGAGCATGGCGACGTAGGCGCTGAATTCCTGTCCGAGGGTGAGTGGGACGGCGTCCATCAAGTGGGTTCTGCCGATCTTGACGATGCCTGAGAACTCCTCGGATTTGGAGGCCAGTGCTGCGCGTAATGCCCTGAGCGAGGGAAGCAATCTGTGGTGAATCTCCTCCGCAGCGGCGATGTGCATGGCCGTTGGGAAGGTATCGTTGCTGGATTGGCCCCGATTGACGTGGTCATTCGGGTGGACGGGGGTTTTGCTTCCGAGGTCTCCGCCAGCCATCTCAATCGCTCGGTTGGCGATGACCTCGTTGGCGTTCATGTTGGTCTGGGTTCCCGAGCCGGTCTGCCAGATTCTGAGGGGAAAATGCTCGTCGAGCACGCCTGATATCACTTCGTCGCAGGCCGATGTGATGAGGGCGCCGACCTGTGGGTCTAATTGGCTGAGGCTGACATTGATCTCAGCTGCCGCTTGTTTGAGGATTCCGAAGGCGCGAATTATCGAGGTTGGCATCTTGTCGTCGCCGATTTCGAAATTAATCAGCGAGCGGGCGGTCTGAGCGCCGTAATAGCGGTCGGCTGGAACTGGCAATTCGCCCATCGAGTCTTTCTCGACGCGCACCTCGCCGGATTCGGCTGCAGCGCTCCGGGTTTCGACCGCGCGCTCGAATCGCGTAGGGATGGTCTCGGCTTCGAGGCCTTGATAGATCATTTTGGCGATGGTTACGGAGCGGCCTTGCTCTCTGCCCTTGCCGACACGGCGGTCAAGCTTCCTCGCCAACTCCTCTGGAATGCTGATACTGATGATTCTGCGATCGCCCACGCGGTGTCTTGCCATGTTTCAAAGGCGTTAATTACTTAATAATAAAGATTCGCTTTCGGGACGCAGTAATACGGTTGTCCGCGAAGGTAAACGAAATAGCAGGTCGGCGAAGCGGTTCGAATGCCCAAAGTAGTTCAAATCGAGGTCAGAGTCGCTCGACCTTGATGATCTGCTGCGGATCGTTGGGCTTGTCGCCAGCCATCGTGTCGCATCTCTCGATGCTGTAAACCACATCCATGCCCTCAACAACCTCACCGAAGACAGCGTGGTTCCCATTCAGCCACGGAGTCGGAACGGTCGTCAAGAAGAACTGCGAACCACCCGTGTTTCGTCCAGAATTAGCCATCGAAAAGAGGCCGGGCTTGTCGTGTGACTTGGCGAGAGCTGAAGCCTCGCAAGGAATCTTCCAACCAGGCCCACCAGTGCCGGCGGCCCGACTGTTGGGGTCCTTCGAGCGAGGGCAGCCGCCCTGGATCATGAAATCCTTGATCACGCGGTGGAAGTGCAGGCCGTTGTAGAACCCGTCATCTACGAGCTTGAGGAAGTTCCCTGTGGTCTCAGGGCAGTCCTCGGTGTACAGTCCAATCAGTATCTCCCCAGCGCTGGTTGTCATCTTGACTACAGTAGGCATGGAGCCGGGAACGTTCACAGGCACAAGAGCATATGTGTGCCGCCCTAACCCTAATGATGGTGTACGGAACTGGTCCAACGTGAGTACCCTTAGCGACTACGACTGCCCCCAGTGCTTGAGGAAACTGAGGGCGGAGTCTGCAGAGGGGGTCGAGGGGGTCGACCTCCTGGTATGCACCAAGTGCTGGGGCCTCGCAGTACAGGCCAAGACAATGCAAGGAATCGTTCCCGACGAAGTGCGACAGAAAATCGAGAACGTTGGAGTCAAGCACCCAGAGGGGCACAGTTGCCCGGTTTGCCCCTCTACGATGTTGGAAATAGCAGTGCCCAAACCATTCGGATCAGCGAGGTCGGCAAGAAGGGCGAGCGAGCACGACGTGAAGATAGACATCTGTGGGGACTGTGCCACAATCTGGTTCGACGTAGGCGAGCTAGATGCCCTGAACGGCATCAAACCGAAACTCCGAGAGGTGAAGATGGGGGGAAGTGCCGTGAAGAAGGAGGCCCATGTAGACCCCGGAAGGCCGCTGGTGCAGATGAGGATGGGTATAGGAGCAATACTCCTGTTCATCGGTATTGGCTGGGCTGGGAGTGGGGGTTTCGGTAGCTTGGTCCTAGGCTTACTATTGGCAATAGGGGGGGGCATTCTCGCTGTTACCACAGCCCCGGAGACTGGCCTTGAGAAGGGGGCCTGCAGCCGCTGCGGCATTCCCAACCAGACGATTGGGTGGACATGTCAGAGAGCGGGTTGTGAGGCCCCCATCTGCACCACCTGCAGGTCCGTAGGCGACGACCCGGCCGAGACGTACGTGAAAACTCTGGGTGGCGGGGCGCTGATGGTGGCTGGAGGAGTGCTTGGTCTGGGCCTTCTTATCGCCACCGAGGGACTCGTAGGGGATCTTGCTTTGGCCCCGGCGGCAGTTGGTTACGAGCTGCTTTCCAACGACGATGAGGAGAAGAATTTGCTGCTCTGCAAGGAATGCAAGAAGGAGATGGGTGCCCTTCAGTTTGCCACTACAGAAACAAAGAAAGTTCCTGAGAAAGAAAAGACGACAGTGGCAGGGGCGCCTTTGGATGTTGTCGATACTTTCACCGAGGGAGTGAAGGATGCTGAGTCAAAGAGTGCTAACTCCGAAGAGTACCTCAAATCACAGACCCACTGCCTGCACGTTGACGGGGAGGCTGTCAAAAGGTGCCGCAGGATGGTCTATCGCAAGTCCGGATACTGCTACCAGCACCAACGTGAGTAATCAAGCGACCATAGAGCCGGGTAGTACACCATCGGGCATCTCGAGCAGCTGCACAGTGCCGTCGGGGTCGAGTGCGCCGAGCACCAGAAACTGACTGACGAAACCACCGGGCAGAGTCTTTTCGCCAAGGTTGATCGCCCCCACCACCATTCGTCCAACCAAGTCGGCGCGTGAATAATTGGTGATTTGCGCCGAACTCTGCAAACGCCCGACGACCGGCCCGAAATCGACGGTTATCTTGTACGAGGGCTTGCGCATCTCAGGAAATTCCTCAGCCATCACAACGACGCCCGTGCGCAGGTCGAGGGCGAGAAATTCTCCGAACCCGATGTACTCCTTGCGCTCCAAGCGAGGCGGGTCGTAGGGCAATCCATCGGGGTCTATCTCATGTCCCAAATCATTCACCCGTCAGTGGAACTCATTCACCTGTGATGTCCGAGCGCAGAATCAGCGGCCGAAGCGAGATTCCGGCTGCCGCGAAGGCTTCAGCCCCGCCCTCTTGTCGGTCGAGAATGGTGATGCAAGCTGCCACGTCGCAGCCCATCTCCTGCAGTCGTTGCGCCGCTTTCAGCGCAGACCCGCCCGTCGTCGTCACGTCTTCGAGCAGCACCACTCTGTCACCAGACCTGATCGTCGAACCCTCGATCCCAGGGGGATTCCCGGTCTTGCGCCCTCCGCGTCCCTTGGGTTCCTTGCGTACCATGAAGCCGCGAAGCGTTGAGCCTTTGGCGGCCTTCGCGATGGCGATTCCAGTGAGGGGGACGGCGCCGAGTTCGAGTCCTCCGACAGCGTCGACGGCGCCGAGAGAATCGATTTCGGCATGAATCAATACGCCGAGGAGATGTGCACATTCCGGGTTCATCATAACCGGTTTCATGTCGAAGAAGTGTGGACTTTGGCGGCCACTGGCGAGAGTGAAGGGTTCGTCGGGGGAGTGGAGATATGCGAGATTGCGAACGCGGTCTATCAGTCTGATTTGCGCCTCGGCTACCGTTGTCGACATGTCTCTCCTCGCTACGGGCCTCGCTGAAGTCGGATGAAGGTTCGCACTGATTCGAGTCGTGGTTCGAGGCATTTGACGCGCCCGAGCATCAATGTTCTTGGACGGTCGCTCTCAGTCGTCGAATGTTCGTCGGCGGAGCGTATGCGAGATGGTAGTTGAAGAGAAGCCGATGGTCGTACTCGATGAGGCACGCTTGAGTGCCGAGATGGAGGCTTACCACACTTGGTTGGAGCGTCGCACAGAGGAGGTTTACTCGGTTGCTCGCGACGCTCGAGCGAAGGGTTTGGATTTCGTCGATGATGTCGAGATTCCGCGTGCTGCGGACTTGGCCAGTCGAACTGAGAGATTGCTGGAAGATTATCTGATTCCGCAGAAGGGCCAAGATCCGATTCCGATTCAAGACGATTTGCGAGAGTTGCTGAAGAAAGTCGACCGCGAGACTGCTTCGATTCAGATCGCGGTCGATGTCGCTCGGCGAATGCACACGCTGACGGCCGATGTCCGCCAGTCCATCGATACGGGCTTGCGAGTCGGTCTGGCGGTGCTGACCGAGGCCGTTCTAGTCGCTCCACTCGAGGGCATTGGAGATGTCAAGATCCTCAACAACGAGGATGGTTCCGAATTCCTCTCAATCGACTTCTGCGGTCCGATTCGCGCTGCTGGCGGGACCGCTCAGGCTCTCGGCGTGTTGATTGGCGACATGGTTCGCCGAGAATTGGGCTTGAATCGATATGTTCCGACGACGCCCGAGGTCGAGCGCGTCAAGGAGGAGTTCGGCTTGTACCGAGCCGGCTTGCAGTACAAGCCGCCGCCGGAAGAGATCGAGATCATCGTGCGGGCCTGTCCGGTGATGATCAATGGTGAGGCGACCGAGCAGATCGAGTGTTCTGGCTACAAGGAGGTTCGTAATATCGAGGGCTCAAGGGTGCGCGGCGGAGTTATGCTTGTCATCGGCGAGGGCCTGTGCCTCAAGGCTCCCAAACTGCAGAAACACACCGAGCGCTTGCAGATTCCCGGTTGGGAATTCATCGCCGGATTCGCTTCCAAAGGCAAGTCGAAAGATCCCAAAGAAGAATACTTCAAGCGTCGAGTCATTTCGACTAATGAGCGTTACCTCGACGATGTTATCGCTGGTCGGCCGGTCTTCGGCGGGCCGGGCGAGCCGGGGGCATTCAGACTAAGATATGGCCGCAGTAGAGCTTCTGGCCTAGCTGCGGCCGGCATCAATCCCGTCTCGATGGAAGCGATGGGTTCCTTCCTTGCTGTTGGTACTCAGATGAAGGTTGAACGTCCTGGCAAGGCCTGTGCAGTAACTCCCACGACCGAAATCGACGGACCCCTTGTGCTCCTGATCGATGGGACATTTCACCGAATCGAGACCGTTGAAGAATGGCGCGATGTCGAAGAAAGAGTCCTGACGATTTGGGATTCGGGCGAGATTCTTGTCGGCTTCGGCGAGTTCCTTGAGAACAACAAGGAATTGGTTCCTTCACCTTACAATCGAGATTGGTGGGCGGCTGACCTCGCTGAAGCGATGAATCAACCCTCAAAAGTTGAATCCTTCGCGGAAATAATCGCTGTGAAGCGTGCTGATCTGCCGCCGGGTTTGCCGTTCAATGGCGCCATCTCACGCGGCGGCGAACCAGCTTTGGAGCGCTCCCAACGCCGCCGCGACTGGAATCGATTCTTGCGAAATCTCAATCTTGAGTGGCCTCAGGTCAAGGCGATATGCAACGAATTCGGCACTGCCCCTCCTCCGCCTTGGAATCCTTGGTGGTCTGACCTTCCGCTCTCTTTCACGAAGCAATTGATCGAGGCACTGCTGGACTCTCGCATCAAGAATGGTGACTTGAGATTGAATGGCGCCGCGGCGCAGTGGAGCGCCGACCTGCAATTGGACGATGTCGGATTGGATACACCCTCAACCGGAGAATGGCCCGGCTGGACCAAAGTTCACGAACACGGTGTCGTCAAGTCCTCACTCATGGTTCTCGGGATAGAACACCGCCACCATCGTGGTGACATCGTAATCCCAAAGCATTGGGAACCACTCCTCGAAGGACTTGGCCTCGAAATACACGGAAAAGGCGTGCAGCGTCGCACAGAGGCCGCTCCGCATGCAGCCAACAGAGTCACTGAAATCCGTAGTGCGACTCTTATCATCGAAAAGGAAGATGCGCGGCTGGACGATGTCGAAGAACGTCGCAGCATCGAGCGCATCCGCGCCGAGACCGGCGCTCGCCAACGTGGATTGAACATCGAAGATACCGAGATCGAAGGCGATGAAGCGGCTTCCAAGATAACCGACCCCGGCCCACCTGACCGTGATGGTCTGATCGCGGCTTATCGAATTCTCGACGACCACGAAGTCGAGCGTTCGTTGTGGTTGGTGCGCAAACTATCAGACCTTCGTTGGGAGGATGCGGTGTCTTGCAGGATCGGCTCGCGAATGGGCCGGCCGGAAAAAGCCAGCCGACGCGAGATGAAACCGATGGTGCACTCACTCTACCCGATTGGAAACTACGGCGGGCCGCAACGTCTGATGGGGCATGCTGCAGCTCAGGGCAGTATCAGAATCGAGATGGGGCCGCGAATCTGCTCGCGTTGCGGCCAGGAATCGCCGCATCTCACCTGCCACAACCGACCCGACCCGAAAGAGGCCAGCGAATGTGGCGGGAAAACTCGCGAGAGAGCCTTGCGCGGCGGCAGAAAACCGCGCCGCTTGGGCCAGAGAACCAGTGTTCCACTCGAAGCCATACTCGAGGTCAAGAGGCGGCGACTCGGCCTCGATAGGCTACCCAATCGCATCAAGGCAGTCAAGGGTCTGATGTCCTACAATCAAACCCCTGAACCAATCGAAAAAGGCATACTACGAGCCCTTCACAACGTCTCTGTATTTCGTGATGGCACTGCCCGTTACGACATGATCGATGTTCCGGTCACACACTTCCGTCCGCGCGAGATCCGCACCTCCTGGCAAGCACTCGTAGAACTCGGCTACAGCCATGACATCGACGGACAGGCCTTGACCAACGACGAACAGATGCTCGAACTGTTTCCTCAGGACCTGATCCCCTCGACCCTCGCCATCGATCATCTGCAATCGACTTGTGATTTCGTCGACGACGAACTCGTCCGCCTCTACGACATGGAACCGTTCTATCAGATTCAGACTGGAGAGGACCTCGTAGGACACCTCGCCATCGGCCTCGCCCCGCACACCTCTGGCGGAGTCCTGTGTCGCATAATCGGCTGGACCGACGCCTCCGCAGGCTACGCCCACCCCCTCTTCCACGCTGCGAAAAGACGCAACTGCGACGGCGACGAAGACAGTATCCTGATGCTCATGGATGGGCTTCTGAACTTCTCTAAATTCATCCTGCCCGCCAACCGTGGCGGCAGGATGGACGCCCCTCTCGTGCTCACAACGCGCCTCAACCCGAGCGAGATCGACAAGGAGGCGCTCAATGTGGACTGCTCATGGCAATACCCGCGGGAATTCTACGAAGCAACGCTCTTACAACCGCATCCAGCCGAACTCAAATCGATTATCGAGATTGTCGACCATCGCCTCGGAACGGTCGGCGATGTACGCGGCTACGGCTGGACCCACGACTCAGGGCCACTCGATGCTGGGCCTACCAACTCCTCCTACAAGACCCTCGAATCAATGGTCGACAAGATGAATGCCCAACTCGCGCTTGGCCAACGCTTGCGAGCAGTCGACGTTTCCAGAGTTGCGCGCCAAGTCATTGAGTCCCATTTCCTGCCCGACTTGCGAGGCAATCTGATGGCCTTCACGCGCCAGAAGGTCCGCTGCGTGCGCTGCGGCCATTCCTACCGACGCGTGCCATTGGCAGGGCGGTGCATCCAGCGACGGCGTAACGAAGGGGACTTCGGCAATGGGCGCGACGATGGGGGGATGTGCGCGGGAAACGTGGTGTTGACGGTGTCGGAGGGATCGGTTCGAAAATACATCAAAGTGACCCGTCACGTCATCGAGAACTACGGTGTCGACCTCTACACGAAACAGCGAGTCGACTGGCTTTCCGATAGCGTTGATTCCCTCTTCAACGACGATACGGTGACAGTGATGACGCTCGACGATTTCATCTAATCAAACCCAGAAACCGAGGTACTGCAAGACCTTCGCCATCCATTGTAACTTCAGCAGCTTCTGCTCGGGGTCGCTTGAGCCGGACCACTCTCCGACGATGTCCGTGCGGGTTCCAAGTAGTCTGATGCGCTCGCGCGGCACACCCAAGGCTCGAGCGAAACAGGCCGCGCGGTCACCATCCGTGAAGCCGCCGGGATTGTGCATTCCGGCGATTGACTCGGGCGTCTGGTGGGTGAGGACGATCGGGGGGGGGGTTCTGCGACTGCTGGCGAGGGCGAGCAGTTCGGTCCACGCGTCGGTATTATCTCCGTGGGCGTGGAGAATCATCGGGATTCCCCGTTTGACGGCGGCGACGGTTCCCTCACCACCGTCGGCATCGCTGACCACACATGCGAGGCGCGACCAAGCGCGTTCGGCGAGTGAATCGGGCAGGGTCGAGAGCACTCCTGTGGCGCCGTCGGCGGCGATGAGCAAGGTATTGTCTGTCAACGCCGTTTCGATCTCCGCAGTCGTCACTGCCGCGCCGAGCAAGGCGATGTCAGTGGCTCTCAGGACGAGGCGCCGGTGCAGGGCAGCGACGGTCCTTGCGCGCTGTGCACGAGACCATATATCGACATTGGATTCCTCAATAGCGGCGCGCAGCGCATGGGCGCTCTCGAGATCTGCAGCCAAGCCCCAGCCGAAGTGTTCGCGGAACTCATCCTGAATACTGAGCAGGCTGGAGTCGATTGCCTCAAGGTCAGTCGGTCGAGCCTTCATCCCTCACACTCCAGTGGAAGGGCTCGGTGAGTCTTGAAGAACCCTCGCGACTCCCTGAATGCCACCATGCCGATGCCGCTCACCCCTCCGGCCATCGAAGACGTCTCCGTCCTCGCCCGTTACCCCTTCTTACCACAGAGCAGTGAGTTCATCCGAGAACAATTGAGCAGCAACGGAATCACCGTCGAGGGCTTGATCGAGGAGCCTTGGTTGGAGGATGTTCGCAGGCGCGGCAGCCTGCGCCTCGTCGAGGCTGTCACACACAAGGATGGCATCGATGCTGCAACGACGATCGACATCTCGTCGGACATCGGTCGAATGACCGAAGCCCTCTCTTTCCTGCACGCGATGCTAATCGTCTGTGCTTCCTTCGAAGACCGGCTGCTCGCCCGCTGGGTAGAGGGAGAGGCGAGCCGGGCCGACCAACTCTTCGGCATGGATGGCGAGAATTTCGACATCATCGCCAGAACCTACCTCTCCGATATCCGCAGCGAACCAGTCCCAGGCACCACCGAGGTGACCTACCACGTTCCACTGGTCGATTACCTCGAATTATGCCCGAAGATCACTGGGCGATATTGGCGCTTGGTCAATCGCCCCGTCAAAGCCGGCTGGGTTCGCATGGATCCAGACGTCGGCGAGTCCAGCAGACAGCGTACTGCGCGCCTGCTCAAGGAGCGAGTCCGCACTAGCCTGACCGCGGATTGCGCCAGCCGCATTGCCAAGATGGACGATGCTTTCGCTGGCCTCTTCGCCGACCCCGTCGACCGCATTCTCGGCCTTCTCAGCGAGAGCGTTCAGGCCGAGATGCCAATGTCAGCGGCCGTCCGCGAGGACTGGCCGCCATGCTTCGAATCAGCGGTCGCAGAACTCAGCCAGGGGATCAATGTCAACCACACCGGTCGAGTCTTCCTCGCTGCGATGTCTCGAGCCATGGGGCACACCCCCGAAGTCACAATCTCCTTCTTCGCCAACGCCCCCGACTACAGCGCCGATACAACCACCTACCAAGTCAACCACATCTACGAGAGGAAATACACCCCACATGGTTGTGCAGCGCTGAAGACTGGGGCTCGCTGTCCTGTGAGTTTCGGCGACGACAGGTTGTGCGATCAGGAGTGGATGACTCATCCTCTGAAGTATCTGCGAGCCAAGCAGAGGCGCCGCTATCAAGAGGAGAATCAAGCTGAAATTCAGGCTGACGAGAGCGCTGCTGGCACATCACAAAATCGCCCGATAGATGTGGCTGAAAGCAACGAGTTGGACGATTCTTCATAGGGGGGAAGATTCCATCACCCGCCGTACCGGGGGAATCAGGGTTGGTCCGCACACTTGTTCTAACCATAGACAGGGACAATGACTTGGGTGTCAAAGCCGGAATTCGAGGTCCAGTTATTGGACGGAAAGCGACTCTTACGGCGGCTCTGCGTCTCGGTATCGCCGACCCTGAGGAATCTGATACGAATGCTATTCTCGGAGCGCTGCATCATCACGACCGCTTGAATGAGCGCGCTGAGGCTGGAGATGCTGTTGAAGTCGCCATTCTGACCGGCGATGTTCGGGTTGGACCTCGCTCCGACCGCGCCATCGCCAGTCAATTGGATGAAGTGATTCAAGAATTTCAGCCCGATACAGCCGTGCTGGTTACCGACGGGGCTGACGATGAGGCATCCTTACCAATCATCACATCGAGAGTGCGAGTCGACCATGTCGAGAAAATCATCGTCAGACAATCGAGAGGGATTGAGAGCACCTACTATTACATCGCCAAGGCCATCGAAGACCCACGTTGGCGAGCAAAATTATTGGTTCCAATCGCCCTCTTCCTGATGATTTTGGGACTCGGCCTGATTCTGCCCGGCGGTGGTGCGTTAATCGGCGCCATGCCACTCATTATGGGAATCTGGATTCTCGCCAAGGGACTCGGCTGGGAACAGCAGCTCGAGCGCTTGATGATCGATATGAGAGAGAGTGCGACGGGGGGGATTTGGTCCTCTTTGCTTTGGGGATTGTCGATTGTTTCCTTCCTTCTCTCAATTCTCACGGCCTACCAGGTTTTCTACGGCTCGCCAGCCGAATTGGAGGGTTATGTCGTCGAAACATTCAGCGGTATTGAGTCCTTTGAACTAGATGCTATCAGCCGAGATGTCGCGGTCTGGGTCATCGCTTTCGACCAAGCGCTGACGTGGATTCTGGTCGCCACTTTCTCATTCATCCTATCCCTCGGTGTGCTGCGCTGGAAGGAGGGGACTTTTACCGGCCAAAGTATGGTCATCATCGCCTTCGGTGCGGTGGTTTATTCTATCTCGAAGGCGGTGATTGAAGTCGTCCTGGCCGAACTCGGTGGCGGCGATTATGCGCTGGAATTCACCACCGTTTCTGCGACTTGGGGGTTCCCGATTTTGGTACTCCTTGCGTATTACGTTTTGCGCACGGCTGTCGAATCTGTGACCTCAGAAGCCGGTGATGATGGTAGTAATCGATTCTGGGGAATCTGATTTATTTTTCGTAGGTGGTTTCCATCATGCATGATGGGCAACTAACACGAATCGGTCGCACATCAGGAATGCCGAGAGGAGCGCTGCAATGAGGGCAAACGATGGCTTGACTGACCTGTTGCTGGCGTTTCTCACCATCTTGACTCGGGTCGTAGGAAAAGCGGAACTTTTGGGCATCGTCGAGGAACGTCGGGGTAACATCATCGAGCTCAGCGGCAGCGCCGGCAGCGGTGAATCGTGACTCACTCTCTGGTGCATCTGCCGCTGGAGAAACAGACAATTGCGGACCTGAAAATGTGGATTCGACAGCGTCAACTTCCGCCTTGACCTGCTCGGCAGTCATTCCGAGTTCGCGGGCGACGCGGTCGATGGCAAGCGTCTGTTCGTACTCGTCTAAGCCGATGAGTTGTTGCAGTTGGACTGCTGGAATGGGGCTCATCTGGCGACCTCGTGACATCGCAGTCTTTCAACCCCTTTCAATGCCCTCTCTCCTCGCCTCAAACATCGGGTATTGCTAAGAGCGTTCGCTTCAACCTCCGCCACCAGATGTTCCCGGAGTGCATCGAATGTCGTGGTATCCGCCGAATGTGCGGCATCGACCCGTGTCCACTGCTGTCAGAGGTTCGCAGCAAATTGCCGGTGGTCGAGCCGACCTCGATTGACGAATTGATCGGCCCCTCCCCTCCACAACTCTTCGTCGGTCGCTATGGTTACCCAGATGTTCGGGCGGGTCCGAGTGCTACTTGGCTGCCCGAGAATGAATCAGGGACTGCTCCGATGAGTACCGGCGATCCAGCTGACCTGTTCGGTAAATCGCTCGAGGAAGTGGCTGCCCGCCATGCCAACCTGATCACCGGCGGGCAGCGGATGGAAGTGGCTTCGGCGAGCCGGCCGGGAGAAATGTTGGAGACGACGCAAGAAATCGCCATGGCGGCTCGCTCAGTCGATATCGAATTGGATTTCGCCAACCCCATCAGGGTTGGGCGCAGCCCTACTTTCGACAGCATGAGTACTCCCTTGGGTCCGAGTGGCGAGGTTCTGCGGGCTGAGGTGATTGGTCATGCGAGCATTCCGCGCAAAGTCGATTCAATCGCAGGTGAGACCGATCTTCTGGCAACGAGTGCTGTCGAAGAATTGACCGCTTCCTCAATCGGGGAGGCTCATATCTCGAGGCTTCTCTCCTCAGGGATTCTTGGCAGGGAGTCTGCTCGTCGCCTCGTTCCGACGCGCTGGAGCATCACCGCCACCGATGACATCCTCGGCAAGAGGCTGTGGCGCAAGGTCGGGGATTTGCCCTCCATCGACAAGGTTCTAGTTTACCAAGCGACTTATCTCGACAATCGCTTCCACATCATTCTGACACCTGGCATGTGGGCCTTCCAGATGCTCGAGGCTTGGACCAGGGGCTCGCTATGGACCGATTCTGGACAGGTTCTGGGCGATTGGGAGGAGCTCAAGCCGAGGACGAAATATGCTGACCGAGTCACCGGCGCGTACTACGCGGCGCGACTCGGTGTGCTCGAACATATGCAATCTGTAGGGCGTTCGGGCGCCTGTCTGATATGGCGAGATATCGGAGAAGGATATTGGGCGCCCGTCGGAGTCTGGCTGATTCGTGAGACCGTTCGCGAAGCCATGAAAGAGGAGCCGAAACGCTTCGACAGTCTCGGCCAAGCCATCAATTATGTCGCACCAAGAATCTCTGCGCCAAACGATCTGACCAACTCTTGGTTCGTCAGGCGCAGCCAACAGACTCGGCTCGATTCCTTCTGAGTTCGGCCTCATGACTTCTGAATTCAGTCTGAGTCGAGCGAGCGCTCGAGAAAATCACTGACGATCTCGCCCTCGGCCTTGATCAGTTGCTCGGCAACAGTCGATTTCGAAAGACCCAATTTTTCTGCAAGTTCTCTGATCGATGTGCGTTTCGGCACATCGTACCAGCCGTTCTCATGCGCGAGACGAACCACACGATGCTGCTGCAGAGTCGGGCCCTTCTGAATCAGCCCTTCGGACCCCTTGGCGGAAGTGACTCGCTCGACTGGGACCTTGCTACGAATGTCGCGCAGGAATGAGACCATCGCTTCGTGTCGACCAGCGACCTGCAGAACCAGTCCGCTGGAGGTGAAGTTGGAGCCAGAGAGGATCGCGAGGTCGCCGCCATGGAAGTAGTGGCCGAGGAAATCGGCGGCGAACTCGAGCACCACGAGGTGGTGTGTGAGAACGCTCGACTGCCATTCCTCGAGAATCTCGACGACGCGAATTCCGTCGACGAATGTGCCTTGACTCGGACATTTACCGTCGATGGTGATGCATTCGACCATCAATCGCAGATTTCCATCCATGATTCCGAGCATCGAGCGGAAGTCCCAAGAGATGCACTGCAAGGCTGCGATGGCTCGAGAATCATGTTCAATCGCCGCGAAGGCGCACTCGATTCGTACCGCTCGCATGTGGTTTCCTCGCGTCTCTCAGTCCCCCCTTCTCGTTTTCAATATGCTGCGCTCGGGTCGGAGGGTCGCGGGCGGTACAAGACCGCTCGCTGCCCTCTTCATCCCGATTACTTCCCTGAACGCCCGCGCAGCGCCTCTTCCGAGGCGACGATCGCTCTCGCGACTTCAGGTGAGTAACCGGTCTCAACGAGATTCTGGAATTGCTCATCCGAGCCATCATCCACCACCTTTGGCTGCTGGATGGCCTCGGTCTTCACCCCCCAGACGCCTCTCTCTGCGTCTTCCATATCGTGGATGACAGATTGTGTGTCGTTGCGGACCAGGTCGTTGTGACGGACGCGGCGGCGCGTCTGCAGAGTCGCGCCAGCCATGGCTACGAATGCAAGTGAGATCATGATGGTCATCAGCAGAGGCGAGTCGCGAATGGTGGCGACGATTCCTCGTGGCAGATTCTTGTCCTCGCTGCTGTCTTGGCAGCCATCGGCGTCGATGTCGGTGTTCTTGTTGGATTTCCAATCTATCGCGCCGTGGGGGCACTGGTCACGGGTGTCGGGAATGCCATCGTTGTCATCATCGAGGTCGTACTCATCCATGCAACCATCGAAATCGTGATCGATCGTTATGCGAATGCTCATCGGACATGCATCGTCGACATCGAGGATGCCGTCTCCGTCATCATCGTCATCTTCGGTTGAGTCTTTGCAACCATCCCGGTCGCGATCTGAACTGAGGCTTGAGACCCATCCGGGCGTCGGGTTGGTCTCGCAGTTGTCCTCTGAGGAGGGTATGCCATCGTTGTCGAGGTCGGTGTCCTCGTTGCGGTCGTCGCAGCCATCGGCATCGGCATCGATGATGTTCGGCGCGAGGCTGCGGATGCATTGATCCTCTGTATCGAGATAGCCATCATTGTCGTCGTCGAGGTCTTCCTCGGCGTCGTGGCAACCATCTCCATCCCAATCTGTGATGGGGCTTGATTCCCAACCGAATTTACCAGCCGTGCAGGCATCATCCTTGTCGAGGACACCGTCATCGTCTACATCAGCGTCCTCGTAGACATCGTGGCAACCATCTCCATCGTGGTCATTGATCTCGTTCGAGGTCCAATCGAGCATTCCGAAGGCGCAGGAGTCTTCCCTGTCGAGCACTCCATCACCGTCGTCATCGAGGTCCTCCTCAAGGTCTTGGCAGCCATCTGAATCATGGTCGTAGGCTGAACCGGTCCAACCGATGATCCCTGTCGGACAATTGTCATTTATGTCCAAATATGGATCGTTGTCATCGTTGTCATCCTCATCCGCGTCACGGCAGCCATCACCATCGTGATCGGTCGAGTACGCCGCCCAATACTGAGCACCGTTCGGACATTGGTCGAGATGGTTCGGCACACCGTCACCGTCGTTATCCGTGTCTTCACGCTCGTCATCACAACCGTCGTTGTCGAGGTCGATGCGGTCTGGATTCATAACTCCGACCGGACACTCATCGAGAGCGTCGGGAATTCCGTCATTGTCGTCATCCTCGTCCTCAGTGGCATCCTTGCAACCGTCTCCGTCGTGATCATTCATCGCGTTGGATATCCAATCCGCTTCGCCCCACTGACAGAGGTCGTCTTCATCGGCGATGCCGTCTTGGTCGTCGTCGTTCCAATCATTCTCGTTGATCAGATTGACGTGGACGACCTCCTCGGCAGTCGCGAATTCGTCTGTCGAAGAGCGCACCGTCACGACGATGTCGAAGGATTGATCCTCGTTCACCTGCCGAATATCTGGCGCTCGGAGGAGTAGATTGACCTCTTCTAAGCCTCCCTCGACAAGCGTCGAGGTCGGCTGGTAATTCTCGCCGAAGCCGACTGAAATCTCCCAGAATTCGGGCGCGCCAGCAGCATCGATGAGGACGATGTCGCTGTCGCCGGGAATCAGGATTCCACGCAGAGTCATGCCTACATCGATCGACTGACCGGAGACCATCGAGGCCGAGCCGGTTTCATCCGCATCGATATCGAGTGTCATGTCGAAGAGATCCTCTGACCACATGCAGACATCCCACTTGTTCGCCTGACTCTCTTCGTTGGTGCAATCATTGGCGGTCCAAGCGATGGTGCGCTCAGGCCATGCGAACTTGACTATCGGCTGAGCGCTGGCACTGAACTCGCTGCCGAAGATGCCCATCAGGTTCTGAGTGCTGCTGGTGATGGTGCGTGTGTTGACGACGCTGTATGCCTGTGTCAGATAGCGATTCAGCGGCAACTCCTCGAATCCATTCATCAGCGGCGACTGGATTCGAGTCCAGCGGAGTTCGACAGTCCCCTCGGTGCCGTCCTTGGCTTCCTGAGTCTCGAACCAGGTGATGTGGATCGATCCATCGCGGTCGAAGTCGACACGCGGGTTGGCACCCCACATCAGATTGGACTGCGGAATCGCAGTGTCTTTGACGACGGTCGTGGCTTCCAGATCGAGGCCATCCGCCTCGCCATCCAAGACGCCTCCGCGCGTCGGATCGATCTGCATATAGTGCAATTGCGACGGTCCTTCCTTGCTCGGGAACTGACTGCGCCCGTCGACCCAGACGACGTGGATGTTGCCATCATCGTCGATGTTCACATCAGGATTCAGAGCCCAGCCTTGACCGGTTGTCAGGCGCGTGTCGTTGACGAGGACGAAGTGCCCAATCTCCTCCCAGCCACCGCCGTCCTCGCGCCAGTACCAATCGGTGTCCGGTCCGATATCCTCCTGATATTGGCCCGTTACTTCGTCTATTGTGTGGGCGGGCTCGCCCATCGACCAGGTGCTGCGCGGGTTGGAGAGCATCGAGTAAGGGTTCAAGACGGTGAGGAAGGTATTGGTCGCCCCGCTTCCGGTCGTCAGATTGATTATCGCATCGACCATCTGATTCATCTCATCAGTATAGGAAGCAATCGGTAAAGTAACTTCGTCGATCCAAGCCGCATCGGAGCCACCGTCCACACTTCCATCTTTCGAGTACTTCCATGTGTATGTGTGATAACCGGCCGAGACCGCTGCGCTGTAAGTTCCATTGCTCTCGCCCGACCAAGCCGCTGTGAAAGAGGAAGCGGAACAGGTCGGATTGTCGACGCAGAACAGCAGATAATCATAGTACGCCTCACTCGAGACCGAGTAGTTGAATGACATCGTACCGGCGTTCATCGCACCAGCATATTCGAGGGTCGAGTGTTGATTATGCACGATTGCTCCGGATTGGGCCGTATGATTTCCAGCTAATACTTCGCTGCTCTGAACCGCCCAACCAGCCGCTCCACTAGACGCCCAGCTGCCGGTCAGTGCGCCGTTCTCGAAATCGCCATGGAAGTCTGTCAACTCCTCTGTCGGGTAGAGGAACATCTGCCCGCCAGCGTCGGTGGTCTGCACTGTCGTGCCATTGCAGGTGCGCGCGTGAACACCGACTTGACTCATGTCTGCGCAGTGTGCGAGAGTCATCATGTGGTGACGCACATGGGTGTCGTTGTAGTAGATCGTGCTCGGGCCATAAGCAAGTGTGCCAGCGACCGGCACGGGTGTGATGCCTGCTTCAAGGCAGGCGTCGTGTGACTCGTTAGCGCTCTGGTAATCATCGTCGTAGAGCGCAGGGGAACCGCCGAAAGGCCCCTCGTCAGAGACTGGAATGACCAACTTGGTCGCATTGGGGTTCCAGACGTGATCTGCTGCTGTCGGCGGATTGCCGGGCATCGCGCCGGTGCCATCTCGCCATGACATGCAGGCCCAGGTCGAGCCCGGCCCCCACATCTCTGAGTAGTAGCCCCAATCCGAAGGAATCGTCATCGCACTGCCGTTGTAGACGACCTCGGTCAGAGGTCTGATTCCACCCGAGGTGTCGGTCGTGTTCTGGCCCAGAGCGGTGCTGCGCGGTCCATTCGAACCGTCTGCGCCAGTCGTTATCGCGCTGGCGCAATTGCTGTGCGAATTGGCATTGTGCATGTTGCCGCTCAGTGTGTAGAGCGTTTCGAGGACGGTGATGTTAGCATTCTCGAGCATCGTCTTGATGCCGTTGAAATTCTCGCCAGTGGTCAGTGTGCCGCCATAGAAGATTGCGCACATGTCGATCCACTCGGTAGTCATCGAGCCGGATGAATCGATCAGGGCGACGTATTCGACCAGACTGCCGCGGGTGTCTTCCCAGACGATGACGACGGTGTTGTTGGTACCGATACTCACCGCTGGATTGCCTCGGTGACCGAGGGCTGGGGTGATGAGGGTGGCGTTGATGAGGACCTGGAAGCCGTTGGTGGAGTCCTGTGCTAGCATCATGTAGTAGACCAGTGGACTGTTGAAGTACAGTCCCTGAGGGTCGTATGAATCGACCCAGACTACGTGGACGGCGTCGTAGGAATCGACCGCTATATCTGGCTCGGAACGGGTGCCTGAGCCGCTGGCGACCGAATAAGGCGAGACCACAGTCATGTTGCTGAGGTCGCCGGCCGAGCCGTCTTGATCATCCTCGGATGGGTCGAGCAATGTGTAGAGGATCTCGATGTCGGTGACCTCCCAGACGATGTGAGCACGACCGGCCGAATCGACGACGAGCGCGGGGCTCGAGAGAGATGTCGAATTGTTGTCTCCGACCTGGGTGGTCGAGATTAGAATCGTGTCGATGCCGGTCGAGATCTGAATGAGCGCGTATTGAAGCAGAGGCGTGCTCGAGTTCTCGATCCAGACGAGGTGAATCTTGTTGGAATCATCCAGAACCCCCATCACATCGATTGGATTGTTGGCGTTGAGATTGGTCAGAAGCGTCTGAGCGTCACTCTCCTCAATCGTGCCATTCGCGGTATGGAACCTGACGGATTCATCCTCCAGAACAGCTGATTGGCTGGGTAGTGAAGGGACTGCGACCGAGGCCAACATCAGCATGACCAAGGCTATTGCGAGTTGGGGACGGTCGAGATTTTCTCGCAGCGATATCTGCATATTCAGGTTGGTACTTCGGAGGTTGGCGCTTCGGACCATGCTGGTGCAAAGCCTTGCTCAGCCATAGAGGGGGAGCCGGACAGGTCCGAAATCCGGCGTTTTCAGTCTCTTTCCAGCCGCATTCAAGAAAATTTCTTCCACCTTATTCTGCCACAATGTTCACGGAGTTCACAAAGATAAATCCAGTGGCTATCTCACTACTCTTCTACCGAAGGATGAATTCCCTCTGTGATCGTTGTGTGCTCTGTGAGAGGCACATTTTGGTTCAAGCTTTATTTTTCCGCCTGATGTATTCGGTGTAGTTCCCGGGCCAGATCCACATGCTGCCATCGCCAGGTAATTCCCATATCGTGTCACAGATTTTGTCGAGGAACCATCGGTCGTGAGAGACTGTGATGATGCTGCCTTCGTAAGCCTGCAATGCCTCCTCCAAAGCCTCCTTGGCATCGGTGTCGAGGTGATTCGTTGGTTCGTCGAGAAGCAGGAGATTATTTTCTTCTAGCAGGAGTTTGAGCATCGCGACTCGCGCTCGCTCGCCTCCACTCAATCTGCTGAGTTTCGTCTCGACCATCTCGCGGGTGAATTGGAAACGGCCGAGCAGGGCGCGGATATCGCCGTAATCCATGCGCGGTTTGAGGGTGCGAACCTGCTCGATTGGCGTCAGTTCGAAATCCAAAGAGCGGTGATCCTGATGGAAGTAGCCGATCTGCACTCCGGGTCTGACATCAACGATTCCGGAGTCGAGTTCGAGTTCGCCGTCGATGAGGCGCAGTAGCGTGGTTTTGCCAGCGCCGTTGGGCCCAATGATGCCGATTTTCTGGGCTCGGGCCACACTGACTTCGAGGTTTTTCAGAATCGGGCGATTCAAGCCCTCGAAAGTCAGGCTCGCATTGTGGAAATCAAGCACTTCGACGCTGGATTTGTCGGTTGATTCCAGAGTGAAATTGAGTCCTCGTCGCTGCTTCGGTTTGAGCGATTTGAGCCATCGAAATTCACTCTCCGCACGCATCAGCATGTGGTGCTTCTGCGATATCGATTTGTCGTATTTATTGGCGCGCTTCATCGACATCATCGCCCCCTTCAGACGCTTGACCTCCTTACCAGTCTTGTCGATTCGGTCGGCAAGCGTCGCCAGAAACAATTCCTTCTGCTGCAGGAATGACGAGTAATTCCCCGGATATCCCTTCGCATGTGCGTCTTGGATCTCCAGAACGTTATTGCAGACCCGGTCGAGGAAATATCGGTCGTGGCTGACGATCAACAAGGCTCCCTCGAAAGTGTTGAGGAATTCCTCGAGCCAATCCAGTGTTGCGAGGTCGAGGTGGTTGGTCGGCTCGTCGAGGAAGAAGACCTCGATCTGCGACAAGCCGACGAGTTGTCGGGCGAGAGCGACCTTGGCTCGCTCCCCGCCCGAAAGCGTGCTCAGTCTGGTATCGAGGGAGTGGTGTGCGAGGTCCAGCGCTTTGAGAATCTCTTGGGCGTGGCTGGCGACGTTGGTGCCGCCGCTCTTTGCCATCATCGACTGAAGTTCCTGATATCGAACCATCTCATCTTCCCATTCTCCCTCGTAAAACGACGGCTCGGCCATCCTTGCTTCCAGCGAGGCGATCTCGTCCTCCAATTCCTGAAATTGCCGACCCCTGCGATTGAGTTCCTCTTCCAGCGTCGCATCCTCTTCGATGTCGCGAATCTGAGTCAGGTATGCGAGTCGTAAACCAGGTGCGAATACGATGTCGCCAAGGTCTTGGTCCTGATTCGAAATGGTTCGCAATAGCGTGGTCTTGCCAGCTCCGTTATGGCCGACCACGCCGATTCGGTCGCCCTCGTCGATTCGTAGATTGATTCCGTCGAGAACCTTGAGCGGACCGAAGGCCCGATGCACGTCCTCGATGCGGATGAGTTCGCGCGCCATGCTCGGGCGGCCTGCCTCTCGTTGAAGTGTCCTTCGCTCAGGATTGTAGGGCTGCGAGGTGGGATTCGTCGAGCCTTTCCCACTCGAAAGCACCGTTTTCCAGAGGTGGCCGGCCGAAGTTGCCGCCCGCGGCAGTCGACGAATAGAACGGGCGGCGTAGACGTAATTGGCGGATGATGACCGCTGGTCTGAAGTCGAAGACCTCGGCCACCTTACGAGTCAGGTCCGAGTCCGTCATCACCCCGGTTCCGAAGGTCTCGACGCGCAGGCTGACAGGTTCAGCCACGCCGATGACGTAGGCGACTTGGATCTCGCAGCGGCGCGCAAGCCCCGCTGCAACCACATGCTTGGCAGCCCAGCGTGAATAGTAAGACGCGGAGCGGTCGACCTTGGTCGGGTCCTTGCCGCTGAAGGCGCCGCCACCGTGACGAGCCATGCCGCCATAGGTGTCGACGACGATCTTGCGGCCCGTGATTCCAGCATCTGCGTACGGCCCACCTGGGTCAGCGAAGCGACCCGTTCCATTGACTACCAATCTGTAACCATTCTTCAGCCAGTTCGAAGGAATTGCATGTTCGACGACTTCGCTCTTGATAACCCCCTGAATGTAGTCCTGCTCGGCACCTTCGTCGCCTCCGAATCGATCCTTCAGCGCATCGTCATGTTGAACCGCCACAACGACAGTGTGAACGTGACTGGGCTCACCTGCATCGTCGTATTCGACCGTCACCTGACTCTTGCCATCCGGTCGAATCCAAGGAATCTTTCCGCTGGCGACAATCATGTCGAGGCGGCGACAGATACGCTGTGCGAGGGCGGCTGAAAGTGGGAAGAAGCGTCCGGCTAATTCCTCGCTCGCCTCGGTCTCGGTGCAAGCATAACCGAACATCATGCCTTGGTCGCCTGCACCGACATCATCAGCCGAATCACCATCAACACCTTGAGCGATATCGGCAGATTGAGTGGTGATTCGTACATCAACTTCGCAGAGTTCTTCAGAAGTCGCATCCATTCCTATGGAGTGGTCTGTGTAGCCGATGGCCGCGGCGGTGCTACGAGCAATTTCGGCATATTCAGGAGCAATGCCGTTCAGACTGACTTCGCCGGCGAGGACGATGACGGTCTTGTCAGCCATTCCCTTGACCAGCGTCTCGACGGCAACGCGTGCGTGCGCGTCGATTGTCAAGCAGGCGTCGACAATCGCATCTGAGATCGCATCGCAGACCTTGTCCGGGTGGCCCGCGCATACCGATTCGGAGGTGAAGAGCGCTGCCATGCTCCTCCGGTCATTCTCTCCTTCATAGCGTTTGAGAGATGTGAATATCCTCACTAGCTGACAATTCGCCAGACGATCCAAGTGTCCGGTCCAATGCTCGCTCGCTCGGCTGATTGGTTCCCAATCGCTTCACCAATCCAGTACTCCCACTCCCTTGCCGATCCTGTGTCGGCGGAACCCACCACAGCAACCCACCTTGGCCGAACCAAATGAGTCTGAACGCGATTACAACTCCGCGCAGAACCGCCGTAGCATTGAGAAAGGAAGTCGGTTCGGCCAGCCATGGCAATCGCGATGGAAGAGCAGCAGAGGGTCTTTCCCGAACAGGTGATCGAGGGAAAGCCAACTCTCTATTCATTTCAGTCCTGTCCCTTCTGCTTCAAGGTCCGCGCACTTCTAGGAAGCCGCGGAATTCCCTTCAGTGAAGTCGAGGTCGAGCCTATGAAAAAGGCTCAACTCGAATGGTCAGAATGGGACGCAGTACCTGTTTTCGTCGACTCGAATGGCAAAGCGATGAACGAGTCGAACGATATTCTGCATTACATCGATGGCAAGCATGGTAACCTCTGGGCACGAGCTGGTGAGGATGCCGAACAGGACCATTGGATGGAGTTCAGCAACGAGGTTCTGGGCAAGTCGATCGTCGCCGTCATCTACCAATCATTCCGCAGTTCCTTCGGCGCCATGGAATATGTCTCGAAAGTCGACAATTTCACCGCCAAAGAGAAGTTCGTCAACAAGTGGATGGGTGCCATGGTGATGAAATTCGTCGGCAAGTCACGCGCAAAGATGTTCGATGAGCCTCCGCGCGAGAACATGAAGACACAACTCGATTTGATGAGTACTGGATTCAATGGAGATTTCTTCGGCGGCGATTCGCCGAACGGTGCTGACTTCGCCAATTACGGAATCCTCCGCTCGATGCAGGGCTTGAACGGCTTCGACATCGTCGAATCGCACGAGACGGTCTGGGCTTGGTACAACCGCTTGCAGATGTTCTCTGGCGTTTGATCGACCGAAAAAACGGCGCTGTGCCCCGTAGTTGGCCGCTTTCAGGAATTGATCTCGACTTGTTCCGGATGTTCTTTCTCGAGACGAGCCGCGCTCGCCTCGTCTATCCAACCGCGAATCTCGGTTTTGTCCTTGCGAGTCATCACATCGATGACCATCGCCTCTCGGTGGACCCTCGCAATCAGAGCTGCAAGTGGTTCTTCGCCCGTACTGAGGGTCAAGGTCAGCGGTGGTCCGTGCAGCGCTGTGAGGATCGCTGCGCGCAATTCCTCGAGGCCAGCCCCAGTATGCGCGCTGACGATTAGCGGTTTGAGCAGTCCGACCTCTTCGACAGCGCTGACCGCTTTTCGCAAGTCCTCCTCATCGCACAGATCCGCCTTGGTCAGCAGGATGAGAGTCTGTGGTCCGACCTCGTCCTCCATACGCTCGAAGAGTTCGCGCCGCGAGGTCGCGAGTTTGCGGCGAAGTTCATTCGGTGTATCGGAGGCGTCGACCAGCAGCAGAAGCAGGTCGCAGGTCAGGGCTTCGCGCAGCGTTGCGGAGAATGCATCGAGCAGGTCGGCTGGAATCCTGTCGATGAAACCAATCGTGTCGACCAGGAGGACTCGAGGGCTTTTCTCCATTCTTCCAACGGTCGTTTCGAGGGTCGAGAAGACCTGGTCTTGAATCAGCACAGGTTTGCCCGTAAGAGCCGAGAAGAGAAGCGATTTCCCTGCATTCGTATAACCAGAGACTCCTACCGAAAGAGCGCCGGATCGGACTCGTTGCCGACGGCGCTCCGCCAATGATCGGCTGAATTTTTTTTGTCGGCGGCGCAGCCTCGCAATCTCGAATTGAGTCGCTTCCATGACGCTGCGCCAGCCGGTGCGTCCACCGGCTCCATAACCCAACCTCTCACCCATTGTTTCGCGGTGAACCAACTCGCGCAAGATGCTTCTATCAGCGAGCAGTCTAGCGATTCTCACCTGCACGCGAGCTTCGACTGAAGCAGCGTGCTGGGTGAACAATTCAAGCAGTAGACGGACCCTGTCCCAGACCTCCATCCCGAGCGCGTCGTCAAGGTTCACGAGTTGTCGAGGCAGGGCGTTGTGGTGTACGAGAATCAGGTCTATTCCATCCCAAGGATGGCCTTCGTTGCGCATCCCCATCTGCTCGGCGATCTCCTCGATCTTCCCCCTTCCAAGGTGCACTCTAGGCTCGGGCTTCCCACGCTGGAAAATGGTCTCAACGATGTCGATTCCAAGGGTTGCAGCGAGGGCTTCGAACTCTGCCGTGTCGGTCTCTCTCGTCAGTAGCAGAGCTTGTCGATTCTGATGACTCGTTTGGGAGCGGCCAGCGTCCAATCCTGCCATGCCCGCGAGCAGCGGCACGTCGGGTGTTGGATCACGCTCCACGTTGCGTGGCTGACCGCAGCAGCGATAGCCGTTCGGGTTCTGGCCCCTTTGTGAGTGAAGTCGAGACCGAGATCGTCTGGACAGGTGAGTTGCGGCGGGCCGAGATTCTGCTGGCGGCGATATCTCCGGACGATCCGGATACATTCGATGCGTCGATCGTCGCCAATCCTGATGGCACTGCTGACCTGCTGATCACCGTCAAGGGCGAGAGTCTTGCGAGCGTTCGCGCGACTGTCGATGACCTTCTCGCGTGTCTGGGTGCGGCCGAATCGAGCCTCGATGTTCTCAGCGATTCATGAGCGCTTTCGCGGCTTTGCGGCCGCTGTCGACTGCAGCATCACTCAATGTGTGGCTGGTGATGACGTGGGTTCCTGCGAGAGCGATGCCGTTGTCGATATACATCTCTCCGTTCAGACGCTCTTCGGGCGCGCATGGATGAAGCATGACTGACTTGCTGGAACGACGCACGGCGACCATGTTTCGCCAGCCCGCGCAGCGCGAATCGAGGAAGGTCTTGATCGCGGTGAGGCCTTCCTCGCCATCCTTCGAGAGGCAGACAGCGTGCAGCAACGTGCAGGACTCGACCGAGCCTCGCTCGGGCAAACGGTCAGGCATCGCGAGGTCGATGACGAGGACTCCCGATGCTTCGTCGAAATAACCTGAATACGGGCGCATCACTTTACCCAGCAAAGCGGCATCGATAGCTGCGACACGATGTTCGGTGCAGGCATCGAGAGCAGCGGTCGGCAACGAAGCGTTTGCGAGCAATCTGGCAGCGATCACTGGTGAAACTGCCAGAACCACGGCGTCGCACTCAACCTCATTGGCTGCAATCCGAACCGCCCTTACCATCCCATCTTCATCTAGCAGAATCGACTTGACCTCCTGCTCGATGAGAAATTTCACCCCTAAGTCTCGAGCCGCGAGAATCAAGCGACCGACGAGGCTCGACCAGCCCCCTGTCGGCACGACGAGACGCTCGGGGGCATTCTGACCGACCAGACGCATGCTCGCCAACACCTCGCGTGTACGCGAAGAATCGCAACCGACTGCGAACATCTGCGCCGCCTCGAAACGCTTCCCAAGCACCCGCGGGGCGCGCAATCGCCGCAATAATTGCTGGAACGGGCCGCGCCGCCGCAACAGATGTAATCCAGGATCGAGAACCCAATCCCCAGCATCCTGCAGGCGAACTCTACCACCAAGAATGTCCTTCGATTCAACAAGGAATACGGAGGCTCCCTCGGCCGCCAGTTGGATGGCAGCAGACAATCCTGCGACGCCTCCACCAACCACAACGACGCGCATCTGAGTTGAGGTTCGGCGGCGGGTGAATGAGGTTTTATGGGGGAAGGAAGTGAATTCGAGGTGAGAATCAAAGCAAGTCGGACTTCGGACCATTGAAGGTGGGGCAACACCCCCTCAGGCTGTGACCACTTTACCTCACGACCGTTCAGACCTCCTCTGGAAGGGGGGCGAATCGGCTGGGCCAAGTGCCCTTTTCGCCGATTCGATCGACCGTTGGGTGGATGCGATGGTTGCCGACGAGCATGGCGGTGGAGGCGGCACTGACGGGATGCTTCGCGCCTCGGTGGTCAGCAAACAATCTGGTGTGATTGCAGGAATGTGCGGAGTCGACAGGCTCGTCGAGAGACATTTCGCCGATTGCACTCTGAATTGGATGTTTGCTGAGGGGCAAACCGTTGAGGTCGGTGACCGAATTCTACGATTGGAAGGGCCTGCTGAACAGGTTCTGAGGTGCGAGCGGATTCTGCTGAATCTTCTCGGTCGCTTGTCGGGAATCGCCACCTGCACCGCTGGCTGGGTCGGCTCGGCTGGCGGTCTGGGCATCGCCTGCACGCGCAAGACCGAATGGGGTCTGCTCGACAAATGGGCTGTGCATGTCGGGGGCGGGCTGACGCATCGGCTCGACCGTTCTGATGCTCTGATGATCAAGGAGAATGACCTCGCTGTTCTGGCTCCTGATGCTGCCGATGAGACCGCGGCTGTGGCGGCGGCTGTGAGCGGCATCGAGATGGCTTCAAACGCGATTTTCACTGTTGTGGAAGTTCGAGATGAGTTTCAAGCGATTGCTGCTGCAGGTGCTTGGGCTGAGATGCAAGTGGCTCGCAGTAGCACGGATAGAATCGTCTTACTGCTCGATAACATGGGGGTGAATGGCTGCGCAGAAGCCCACGAGGCTCTGATTGCTGAGGGGCTTCGGGCATGGTGCATCTTGGAGGGTTCAGGCGGCGTAGTCCGGGCTGAACTCGATGACTGGGTAGCGAGCGGTGTCGACCTGATTTCGACCAGTGCCATCAATCGAGGCGTTGCACCGCTCGACCTTTCGATGAGAATCATTGGCGGTGACTGAGATGGGAGATATTCCACAGAGTCATCCCCGACGAGCCTCCCTTCTGGCTCGACAGCGGCTCGTCGATGCTGCGGCTGCGGGCCTTCTGGCTGACTCTGCATTGATTGCCCACGGCCGTGGTGAGGCTTTCGATTATCTACTCGGCGAGCGCACGAGCGATTCGGCAAGACTCGCAATCCTGGAGGTCGCCGCTCGCCTCCTCGCTGCCGAGAGACCCGTCATTTCGGTGAATGGAAACACCGTGGTTCTCGCCGGAAAAGCAGCCATTCGCATCGCTGCCAGCCTATCCTGCCCAATCGAAGTCAACCTCTACTATCGCACACCCGAGCGCATTGAGAAGCTCCTCACAGGCCTCGAAGAAATGCGTGCCGAAGTCGCATCTGAGGCTCCACCAAACGATGGAACACAAGCTCAATGGGCCGATTCCGTGAAGGCAATCCAGATTCTCGGCGCCGAATCAGACGGCCGCATCGAAGGTCTCGAAGGACCCAGGGCTCTGTGCAGCAGAATCGGCATCGAGGCTGCCGACACCGTACTGGTACCACTCGAAGACGGAGATCGCTGCGAGGCATTGATGGCACTCGGAAAGCAGGTCCTCGTCGTCGACCTCAACCCACTCTCACGCACCGCACGCAGGGCCACCATCACAATCGTCGACGAGGTCAGCCGCGCCCTCGATCTGCTCTCGGCAGCCCTACTGACGAATCCCGAGCCGGCCGATTTCGACAATTCCGCAAACCTGCGCGCTGCCCTCCAAGTCATGGCCGAATCGGGCGAGCGCCAGTGATCGCACAGAGTATCGATTGCCCGCAATCTCAAGCGGTCGCGAACTGCTCTCGCAGCATCTTCTCACAGCGATCTGCAATCGCTTCGCCGACATCGCTCGTCGAAGCATCGCCGCCCAGATCGTAAGTCACGCAGCCACCTTCTTCGAAGTGCTGTTGAATCGCGGTCTGGACGATGTCGGCACACACGTCCATGTCATCGTCGTTGTGCCGGTAAGCCAGCGCTTCGAACATCATCTGCACAGATTGCAGAGTGGCTGTCGGATTGACGACATTCATACCTGCATATTTGGGGGCCGAGCCGTGGACCGGCTCGAAAAGCATGTGTTTTGGCCCTAAATTCGCGCTTGCAGCCATTCCCATGCCGCCCTGTAAGACGGAGGCGAGGTCGGTGGCGATGTCCCCGAACATGTTGGGCAGGACGACGACGTCCAACTCCTCTGGATTACGAACCAGCCACATGGTGAAGGCGTCGATGTAAGCGCGATTCGTCTCGAGATCGGGATTCGCTTCTGAGATTTCATCGAAAATCTTCCTGAATAATCTGCATCCGCGCGTCACGTTCGACTTGTCGACGCAGGTCACTGACTGCGGAATACCGAGCTTCCTCTCTCGATGTCGCGCGATGTTGAAAGCGAACTCGATGACGCGCTCGCTGCCCTTGCGTGAAATCGGCCTCGGATCCCATGCGACCTCTCCCTCGATGCCGGGGAACTCATCGATGACTATTCGCTCATCCTTGCCGCCAGTCGCCTTCTGCTCCATCCTTCGAAGCAGTGAGTGGTAGAGGCCTTCGGTGTTTTCGCGAATCATCACCAGATCGACCAGATCGGGCTCCCAAACCTGCTTGTGAACCCCGTGAACCTTGTGCATGACACCCGGATAGAGCTTCACCGGGCGCACATTGGCGTAGAGTTTCAGTCCTGAACGCAGGCCAAGGATGGTCTGGCCCCCTGCTAGGTCTCCATTGGGGAGGTGGGCGTCTGGCCAGCCGATGGCTCCGAGAAGAATGGCATCAGAATCATCTCGACAATGCTTGTATGAGCCCTCCGGCCATTCCTCGCCGGTTTCCAAGTAATGCTGGCCACCGCATGGAATCTCTGTGATGTCGAATGAGATGGGGCTGTGCTCCTCGAAGACTGCGATAAGTCGCCTCGCTTCGGCGATGACTTCGCGACCGACGCCGTCGCCGGGCAGTATGGTGAGTCGGTAGGCAGCCATTGAGTCACGGCACCTGTTCATCATTCATCAATCAAACCCTGAACTGCCCTTCGACCTCCATTCGTGCGATACTTCATAGACGGTCACCGTGAACCCTTACGATATGGACCGTTCAGGTGAGGATGGCAGCGAATCACCTCGCATCGATGTGAAGACGCTGCCCGACTCCGTAGCTCGTCTCTGGGAGACGATGCTGCGGCTCGACCCTTCATGGAATCTTGCCGATTGGTTGGATGAAAGAGCCGGGGAGGAACTCGAATTGGTCGAGGCGCATCTGGGCCGAGAGAGGATGCGCCTTGAACAGCGCCTGCACCGGATCGAGACTCTGGTCAAGCGGCTCAAGAGGCAGCGTGAAGTCGCACAGCGCAGCACTTGGGCCGATCCGCACCAGAAGAACCTCTTCGATGTCTATGACCGCCCGATTGAGGCTGAACCCACGGATGATGCGCTGGAACAAGAGAGTGACGAGCCCGCGGTCTCACTGGGAATCATGGATGGGGGCGACGATCCACTGCTCGCGATTGTCGCCGAACACATTCTCAGCACCATCGAAGTGGCGGCACTCGAGGCTGGCGCTTCGGTCCACTTCGAGGACTTAATCGATGGACTGAGCCCTATGGGTATTGAAGAAGAGGAGATCGATGAGGCTTTGATGTACCTCCTCCAACGCAATGCGATTATCGAAATCAAGCAGGATGTCTTCGGCTTGGACTCTTGATTTCGGCTCTAATGAGAGATTGAAAGCAACCGTTCCCTTCAAAGAAGAGACCCCTGTCGCCCACCTCGTCGGTACCATGGTCAGCGACGCATCGGGATGGTACGCACGGCTGGACAGGGCGTGCGAGAACAGGGTCACTCAACTCGACACTTGGCTCGGCGCATGGGAAGAAGCGATCCGCCACAACATCCCCATCGCTGCGACGATGCCGAACGATTGGCCGACACTGCCCGCAGGTCTGCTCTCCAACCCCGGTGCGGTCCTCGATCACATGCTGGCTCGGTACGATGCTCAGACAGATGGTCGCTCGCCTCGAGGTGCATACGCGACTCCGGCGAAATTCGCTGATGCGATGCTCGCCGATGAGTTGGGCGAGCGTGGTATAGGTGAATCCGCGCCGATGCCGACAACCATCGATCTTGCGGCTCTGCCGCCAGGCTTCCGCGCCTACGCCGCTCAAGTCAACGAGGCGGCGAACATCTCATGCGATGAAACTGAGGACGAAGCGGTTCTCGCAGGTGAGAAAACCGCTTCTGGAATCCCCCTGCCCTTCGCCGATCCAGCAGTCGGCGCAGGCTTGTTTCCAGAGCGGATTTTGAGAATCCACTCCGAGCGAATCGATGGATTGTCACCAGCAAACCGCAAGCAGGACACTCTCCGATTACTCTCCTCGATGCAACTTCTGGACATCTCGCCGGTGGCGGTGCGCTGCACTCGACACCGACTCCTGCTGATTCTGGCGAAGTCGAATCTCGTCGACTTGGAGGGGGAGGGCGATGAACAGCGAATCGGTAGAACTCAGGCGGAAACCATGCTTGAGTCGGTGGTTCAACACGGTGATACTCTGCGAGGCGAGTGGCCTTGGCATGAAGAGCCTCGTCTGCTGATCTGCAACCCACCTTGGTTGCGCATCAAGGATCGTTTCCGCGGCCATCCGGAGGGCAGCCGTCTGCGCAAGGAACTATCTCGCGAATTGCGCAGCATTACCGAGGTGGATGGCCGACTGCGATTCAGCACCTTGCTCGGCAACGTCAACCTCTACAGACTATTCCTCGAGCGCTCGTTGCAACTCGTTGCCGCAGGTGGCAGAGTACGCATGATCGTACCAGATTCCCTGATGCGTGAGAAGAGTTCCATTCCTCTGCGCAAACTCATCGTCGAGCAGAACGGCTGGGACTCTGCCTGGTCCTTCCCTGAGAATCAACGTGTCTTCCCTGGCGTCTCTCAAGGTGTCCTCGTAATCGGTGTGACCGTGAATGGCAAGACCTCTGGTCTGACCAGTTATGGCCCTCTTGAAAAAACGGACATCTCGCCAGATTCGGGATTGAATCCGCGCGCCCCAGCACTTGAACTCGAGCGCGGACCCTGGGCGGCCTGGACCGACATGACTTGGGCCGTCCCAAGGATGCCTAGGGCTGAACAGGATAGGCGCAAAGTGCTGAAGGCGATTGGAGAACTCGCCGATCTGCCTCGCCTCTCGGAGGATTGCAACTGGCTGAATCCAGGCGGCGATCCAATTCGAGTTCGCGTCGGCGAGATCGACCAGACCACCTGGTCGGCTGATATCCGAGATTGGAAACCACGCTCTCGCGGCACCCCATTCATCCGAGGAATTCATTTCAATCTCGATAACGGCAAGGTCAGTATCAACCATCCCGGTTACAATCCCCAGCTGGGGAAGGACTCGATACAGCGATCTCAGGCTCTCTGGAAGGGGGCGATCGAGCCGAAAGGCATCTCTCGAATCGCTTGCCAAGCCATCGTCAACGCTCAGCAGAGCCGACGACTGCGATGGGTCGTAGTACCGCCAGACTGCGTACTCGGTAATTCCGTAAATTTCCTAGAATTGCCTGTGGCGGTTCTCGACAGTCTGGCTGAACAGCACGGCTCGGTCGGTGATGGCTTGTTATGGCTGGCCGAGCATCTCAATTCGGATGCACTCGATCTCTGGTCGAGAGCATGGGCTGCCAACAACAACGTCAACAATTACGAAATCGAGAACCTTCCATTCCCACCACCTCGCAATGTCGTCACGGTTTCGCTTTGAGGTCATTTAGCCGAAAAGCCCGCTACGGACAACGGAAATAAAATTCCGCTGAACGGTATTCGTGATGCGTTTCGACCAAATTGATTATTATAGCAGCCGGCTGTAGGCAGGGCGTGCCGTCGCGTATAACGTTGCAAATGTGGTGAGAAGTTGGGAATTCATCCGAAAATCGGCATTACTGGCCTGCCCCGTGCTGGTAAGTCCGCCGTTCTCGAGAAAGTGATCAGCATGCTCACCGATGAGCGCAAAAAGGAGATGCATGCGAGGCGAGAGGAGAACGCCGGACGGCATATCGTTGGTGGCATGAAAACTCGCACGATCATAGTTGATGGTCAACGCGTCGGATTCGAATGCGTCGACATAGTCACGGGTGAGAGTGCCGTGATGGCTCATCGAGATATCGATTCACGAAATCGCATCCTCGGTTACGGCATTGACCCGAGCGCACTCGATGACATCGGTGTCAGTGCGATTCGCAGGACGATGGATGAATGTGAGATTCTCGTCGTCGACGAAATCGGCAAATTCTCAGTCGAGAGCGAAGCCTTCGTAGCCATTGTCCGCGAAGCGCTGGAAAAAGACATGCCGACGATTCTGACTCTGCACAAGAAGAGCCGGCATCCACTTCTTCAGGATATTCGACGGCGCGACGATGCCAGAATCCTCGAGGTCACGCCGGTCAATCGAGCACTGCTGCCTTACAAGATCCACAAGCTCGTGCGTGAGACATATTGAGAGAAACACGATTGTCTCAGGCCTGATGGCGACGAATGAAACAGCCGAGAGATTCATCCCCAAGTGATGCTCCACTCGGCCTGATGGATACTCCAGCGGCTCGGCTCGAGCGCGTCCTCGCAGGAGTCATGATTCCTGTCCTCTTTCTGACCGCGCTCGCTCTGGCAGAAGGTAGAATCGAGATTCTCGGTTGCACCGGCACCGCCTGCGCAACCGCAAGTCAACGCGCCTTGACCCTGCCGGCAATCGCTCTGCTCTGCTTATTGGGTCTCGTGATTCTCAGATTCTCACGCGACCGCTCGCACGGCGGGGCTCCGCTGGATCGCTGGTTCAGTCGTGAGCAGGAACCGATCATGCGCGAACGGCTAGAGGAAGAGAGGTTCGAGTCGGCTGACGAAGGTTTGTCTTCGAAGTGGGCTGAATTGGAGCGAGATTCGCTTGAGAAACGCTTTGGCGAAGAGGAATGAAAGTCTGAACTTCGACCACTCATATGGGAATGTAGCGTCGAAACCTTGACCCATCGCCGGGGTCTGGCCGCCTTGATAACATGAGTGGAATACCGGCGGATCTGCGTTACACGGCTGAACATGAGTGGATTCGAATCGAAGCTGGAGAAGCTGTGATCGGCATCACGGATTTCGCCCAGAACGCCCTCACCGACGTCGTCTGGGTCGAGTTGCCGGAGGTCGGTTCGAGTTTGGCTGCGAATGAATCCTGCGGGAGCGTCGAATCGGTGAAATCGGTGAGTGAGATATTTGCTCCGATCGCGGGCGAGGTTCTGGCCGCCAACGAGGAACTTGAAGACGCTCCTGAGCAGATCAATGAGAATCCTTACGGCGCCGGCTGGATCTGGCGGATGGCCATCAGCGATACCTCAGACGTCGACGGACTCCTCGACGCCGAGTCATACAGAGCTCTCATCGGTGAGTGAACCATGGCTTCGGGCATTCTCCATATCTATGTGGATGGTTCCTGCGAAGAGAATCGAAACGTCACAGCCGACACTCCTGCTGGGTGGGGCTTCTGCGTCGTCTCAGGAGACACCGGACTTGGTCGTGGCCGAGGCCATATCCTGCACGAAGTGTGTGGGCCGGTGGTCACCAGATCCGGCAGTGAGGGATATCTTGGCGCTGAAATCGGCTCGAACAACACTGCTGAACTCAGCGCCATCGCCCAAGCGACGCGCTGGCTTCTCGAGTCTGGTGAGGAACAGGAAGTGGTTATCCGCAGCGACTCTCAATATGCACTCAACATCGCTTCAGGCGAATGGCGCGCGAAGAAGAACAAGGCACTGGCAAAGAGGACTCAAGAACTCTGGAACGAGGTCAGCAGCCTCAGGAAACTCAGTGGTGAACACATCAGGGCACATCGCGGACATCGTTGGAACGAACGCGCTGACCACCTCGCTTTCCGGGCCATGTCAGGACGGCAAGCCCTGCCATTGCAATTCTGGAAACCGGGCAACCGCTAGTCTGCCAATGGACCGATGCTGAGCATCACATAGAGTCCAGAGAGGCTGATGAGCAAGCCGATCAACATCAGCACGAGCCCGGTTGGATCGGGTAGATGTTCCTGCATTGAATTGCCCGCGACCCATGCGGCCAGCAAGCAGACGAGTCCTGTTGCGAGGACTTTTCGTGACGAGTCTGATGGGTTCTGCCATTGGTCGAGCCACGGCACCAGTCCCTTGCGCGAGAAGGTGGCTCGATACCATGCGACATAGCATAAGCAGAGTCCAGTCATGCCCATGACCCCTAGTGTGAATGAATTCGAATCCCATGGACCTGCTGGGGCAAGACCAATCGTCAAGACATCGAGAAGCAGCAGACTACCTGCCACAGCGTGGATGCGCCACTCAGGCGCCTGCTTCTCGACCATTGTCGGCGCGAGCCGCTCCGTATGCTTGAACGCGCCGCAGATGTGATGCCCCCCCTACCCCTCGCGAGGGCGAGGCGGTAGGATGCATCCGGTGGATTTCGACGACGTGCGGGCAGCAGCAGCCCGCATCGAGGGCATCGTCGCCCACACCCCAGTGCTGACTTCCATCGCCTTGGATACACTCGCAGGACGCCGACTCTTCTTCAAGTGCGAGAATCTGCAACACGTCGGCGCTTTCAAGTTCCGAGGAGCGAGTAACGCCGTCGCTCTTCTCGGCTCCGAAGCGCGAACCGGCGTGTGTACTCACAGCAGCGGTAATCACGCCCAAGCTTTGGCTCTGGCAGCGAAGCAGCACGGCATTCCCGCCTACATCGTCATGCCTGATAACGCCCCTCAGGTGAAGGTCAAGGGCGTGCGCAGCCACGGTGCTGAAATCACCTTCTGCGAACCTACTCTGTCGGCTCGCGAAAGCACTGCCGCTGCCCTCATCGAGCGTACCGGTGCCACCTTCATCCACCCCTACGACAATCCACGAGTAATCGCAGGTCAAGGCACGGCGGCGCTCGAATTGATCGCCGAAGAGGGTCCATTCGAAGCCATCATCACCCCAGTCGGGGGCGGCGGCCTGCTCTCGGGAACCTGCATCAGCACGCGCGCCCTGCTGCCCGATTCTCGCATCTTCGGCGCAGAACCCACCGGCGCCGACGACGCAGCCCGATCTCTCGCCGCCGGCGAGCTGATTCCTCAAACCGATCCAAACACCATCTGCGACGGTCTGTTAACCAGCCTTTCGAACCTCACATTCGGAATTATCAATGACCACGTCGAGAGAATCTTCACCGTAACCGACGAAGAAGTGCTGACCGCCATGACTCTGCTCCGCGACCACCTCGACATCGTCGTCGAGCCCAGTGGTGCGACCGTTCTCGCAGCCGTTCTGACCGAGGAATTCCGCGCACTGCGCGACATCGACTCAGTAGGACTCATCATCTCCGGTGGCAATATCGACCCCGCTTCGCTGCCGCCGAATTCGATGTGAAATTGGAGCACGGGCCGGGATTTGCACCCGGGTCCACGGATCTGCAGTCCGTTGCATAGCTACTCTGCCACCCGTGCGATGGTGAGCCACGAGGCCCGACGCCTCCTTGAAGAATGTTCGGAGCGTGCCCGGACGAGTCCTAGCACCTCACCGCATACCTTGATGGATGGGCCGCACCCCCTCGCAGCCGTGCCCCGCGTCGCCTCACGCTTCGATGGCCTCGGGGTTGGATTCGCTCCTTACCTGCAACCGCCCGGACCGGAGATCTCTCGCCTCACCGTCGGGGAGCCGGGATTCGGTACACCCCGCGAAGTGATTGACGCAGCGATCGCCGGTCTGGAGGCTGGCGAGACGAAGTACAGTCGCTGCGCAGGCACGCTCGACCTCTGCCAAGCCGTTGCCGACTACCTCGAGAAGCATCACGGCATCGAGGTCGGGTCTGGTGATGTGGTCATCACCCCGGGCGCCAAGCAAGCCTTGCTGTATTCGTTCATGATCACGACGATGCCAGGTGACGAAGCAATCCTTCTGGCACCATCATGGGCCAGTTACGAACCGATGTTGCAGTTAATCGGCGCGGTACCGGTTCACGTCCAGGTTCGAGAGGATGATTTCCATCCAGACTGCGATGGAATTCGCGCCGCCATCACCGACAAGACCCGGATGATCCTGGTCAATTCGCCGTGCAACCCGACCGGCGCGGTCTACACCCCAGCTGAAATCGCCGAAATAGTGGAAATCGCGGTCGAACATGACCTGTGGATCATTTCTGACGAAATCTACGCCCGCCTCAACTGGATGGATTACCCACACGTCTCGCCCGCCACGATTCCGGGCGGGGCCGAGCGTACGCTCATCGTCAATGGCTGGTCGAAGTCATGGGCGATGACAGGCATGAGGGTCGGCTTCCTCGCTGGCCCGCCTGAAGCGATGAAAGCCGCTGTCAAATCGCAGGCCAATTCCGCTTCCCACATTCCGACATTCATGATGGAGGCCGCTCGAGTCGCGCTCTCCTGCGACGACGCAGTCGAGCATTTCAACGCCGAATATCTGAAGCGACGCGAGATAATGAGAGACGGGTTATCGAGCATACCGGGTCTTCGCGTGGGCGAGTGCGAGGGAGCCTTCTACACCTATGTTGACGTTCGGGGTACAGGGATGAGCGATATCGAGTTCGCCGACGGTGCTCTGGAGGCTGGAGTTCAACTGATTCCCGCTTCACTGATAGCCGGCGGCGAGGGCTTCGTTCGAATCTCCTATGCCGCCGATGAGAACGTCATTCACGAGGGTTTGGCGCGCTTGCGTGCGTGGCTTTGCGATGAGTGAATTTGAAATCAAGGCGCAGGTGGTGCGACCTGATGAATGAGTCCGCAGCGCTCGGAGTCCACATTCTGCTGGACTACACGGGGTTCCTGCCGACGGTCGAGAAAGACGGCGCATGGATGCTCGAGATTATGCGGCAGAGCGTTCGAGATGCGGGTGTTCGCGAGGTTCATTCTCATGTCGAGGAATTCGACGGCGAGGTCAGTCCACTCGGATTCGCTGCCGTCGTCCTCATCGATGAGAGCCACGTCAGTGCACATTGCTATTCGGAGAGGGGTCTACTGGCCATCGATGTCTTCACCTGTGGAGACCATGACCCCGAAGTGGTCGCAGATTCCATCCACGCCTCGCTCTGCGGCACCGTTCCAGGACTGAATCTTCTTCGACGCGAGAGGATCGAGCGTTTCATGCAGGGGTGAATCAATGTCTGTTCGCGAGTTCATACTGCGCCATTACCAACACTTCAACGCCGGTGCTCTGGCCGACTGTGCCGAGTCACTGCGCGACTTTCTAAATGGAAATGGCAGGCTCATGGTGACGTTGGCTGGAGCCATGTCCACAGCTGGAATCGGACGTTCACTGGCTCCTGCAATCCGCTCCCAGAAGGTGCATGCGATCTGCTGTACTGGAGCCAATCTCGAAGAAGAGTTGTTCAACCTGGTTGCGCAATCTCATTACGAGAAAGTTGCTGATTGGCGTGGAATGAGCGCGCAGGATGATTTGGATTTACAGCAGCGCGGTCTGAACCGTGTGACCGATGTAGCGATTCCCGAAGAGGAAGCGATTCGCAACATCGAGAAGCCATTGCTGAAACTCTGGAAGGATGCTGAGGCTGCAGGCGACAAACGCTTTCCACACGAGTACATCTACGACCTGCTGCTGCACGGCGACCTCGAATTCGATGCCGATCCTGCCGACTCATGGCTCATCGCTGCGGCCGATGCGAACCTGCCGATCTTCGTGCCGGGCTGGGAGGATTCGACACTCGGCAACATCTTGGCGGCACGGGTGATCGATTGCACGATTCTGAATTCAGACATCATCAAGGGCGGACTGCATGCGATGCATGCTCTGGCCGACTGGTACCGTGAAGATGACTCGCCCACCGGCCTGCTGCAGGTGGGTGGCGGCATCGCCGGCGACTTCGCCATCTGCGTCGTGCCGATGCTGCGCCAGGATGTCGGTTTGGATGTCCCACTCTGGGCCTGGTTCGCGCAGATCAGTGAATCGCGCCCTTCCTACGGCGGCTATTCGGGCGCGCCGCCGAACGAGAAGATCAGTTGGGAGAAACTCGGACTCGACACACCCAAATTCGTCATCGAGTCCGACGCCACGATAGTCCTGCCACTGCTTCTGGCCAGCCTCGAGGACTGACGATGATTCGTACTCCTACGCTACAGGACGCACCGCGAATCGCAGCAGTCCATCACGCTTCGTGGCACGCTGCCTACGCCGATCTACTGCCCGCTGCGACCAATGACCGGAAGACGCCGGAACACTTCGCCGAGAAATGGCAACAGATCCTTTCGAGTGAGACCGGCTCGACGCTGGCGATCCATGAGGACCCAGATGGAGAACTGACCGGTTTCGTCAGCGTCGGCAAGGACCGTCGAAGCGAAGAGGAGGTCGGAGAGATCTGGGCCATCTACGTCCATCCTGACCACTTCGGGGCAGGCTCCGGCGAGGAACTCTGGCGAGAGGGATTGAGCCTCCTTCGTAATCTCGGTTACTCGGAAGCCAATGTCCGAGTCGAGAAGCTCAACATGAGGGCTCGACGCTTCTACGAGAAACGTGGATTCAGCCTTGATCCCGATGGTGTCCTCACCGTCGATTGCGAATGCGAGAATGAGGTTGTCCACCGCGGCCCCATCTGATTAGAAGACCTGCGCGTAATCAGAGCACTGCTCGCTGATTCGCAGAAGTTGATTGTACTTGGACGTCCTGTCCGAGCGAGCCGGTGCGCCGGTCTTTATCTGACCGGCGTTGGTACCGACCGCGAAGTCGGCGATGATTGTATCAGCCGTCTCTCCCGAGCGGTGGCTGATGACCGTGGTGAAGCCTGCCGCTCGAGCCATCTCCATCACCTCGAGAGTCTCGCTGACAGTGCCGATTTGGTTGAGTTTTATGAGAATCGCATTCGAAGCACCGCTCTCGATGCCTCGACTGAGTCGCTCAGGGTTGGTGACGTAGATATCGTCGCCAACGATCTGTACCCGCCCCCCCTCTCGCGCGGTGAATTCGACCCATGAATCCCAATCATCCTCGCCGAAAGGATCCTCGATCGAAACGATCGGGTATTCATCCAACCAAGAAGAATACAACCGCCCCAGTTCGGAGCCTGAGAGAACCCGTCCATCGATGTGGTAACCATCCGCATGGCAGAATTCCTGAGCTGCCACATCCATTGCTATCGAGACCTGTTCGCCCGGAGAATAACCAGCACCGGCAATCGCTTCGACGACGAACCGAAGACCTTCCTCATTACGAGGCAGGTTCGGCGCGAATCCACCCTCGTCGCCGACTCCGCCGAGCAATCCAGCATCTTTCAGCACCGCGCGGAGTGAATGATAGATCTCCACCCCCGCCTGCAGTGCGGCGGGAAACGAATCAAAGCCATGCGGCACGACCATGAATTCCTGCACATCGACATTCGAATTCGCGTGCGCCCCGCCGTTGAGGATGTTCATCTGTGGCACAGGAAGTGAGCAGTCACCTCCATCCGCGAGATGCTCCCATACCTCTCCCTCACCGACAGCCGCCCTCAGGCATGCCATCGAAGCACCGAGAATCGCGTTCGCCCCCAGGATCGCCTTGTTCGGAGTCCCATCCAGTTCGATCAACGCCACGTCAATCGCAGTCTGATTGGTGACATCCATCCCTTCGAGTCGCGCCCGAATCGGGCCGTTCACATTGGCGAGGGCTCGCTCGACACCCTTGCCGGACCAGCCCGCGCCGCCATCGCGCAACTCGACCGCCTCATGCCGGCCAGTGCTCGCCCCCGAGGGAACAGCGGCCCGACCGAATGAGCCGTCCACAGCCCGACACTCGACTTCGAGGGTCGGATTACCGCGCGAATCGAGCACCATCCGTCCGTGAATGTGGCTGATGAGGCTACCCATGAAGTTCCGACCGGATGACGCCTTCTCAAGGTAGCGCAGTGCCAACTCTCAGGCATTCAACCATGATAGCCAGCGCGCCACAGCTCCTTGCACCTCTGGCACTTCCATCTCTGATCTGCAGCAGCGCTCCCAAGCCAACTGTTCTCCATCCGGTGTGATGGAGAACAACTCCGCGCGCAGCAACACGCCATCCGGCGCGTCGCACTTCGAGCGATTATCATCGACGAAACAATGCAGAAGATGCTTCGGGAAATGATGCATCCTGCCCGATTCAGGACAACACAACATCACGCTACGCTTGAGAAAGAGAAGCGAGGAGCCCGAGGACTCATCGACTTCGTGACCGAGAATCCTCGTACCAGAGAGTATGGAGGCAACGTCGACGTTGTACCATTGGGTCTGGTCAGGTGAAATGTCCAGCCGTGAGACGTCATCCAGATACTGCTGCACCTTGAGCTGGGTATAGGCCTCCTCCCCGCTCATCAATTCGAAGGAAACGGCGTCCCATTTGAATGCAACTTCAAAGAATAATAATCAATATTATCGGATTCCGGAAAATAATTCGCTTTTATTCTGTGATAATTAGCAGCGAACATACATATAGGGTTCTGATTTCGGCGCGAAACATGATAGCAGTCGATTCCCTTGATCGGGCCATCCTGACCGTGCTTCGAGAGTCGGCCAGAGCGCCTTTCGTCGAGATTGCAAAGCGAGTTGACGTCACCGAGCGCACGGTGCGCACACGCATGAAGCGGATGGAAGAAGAGGGGGTCGTTCGCGGCTATACCATTCGTGAGGCTGGCATCGGCCTGACGGCTCTGGTTCGCATCAAGGTCGGACCGGGGACCGAGATCGGAACACTCGCTGGTGAATTCGCTGGCTGGGTCGGCGTCGAATGCGTCTACGAGATCAGTGGCGATGCCGATCTGATCGCCATCGTCCACGTCGATGACACAGTCGCACTTCGAGACTTACTCGATCGGATGTGGCTTACAGCTCCTGGCGACATCACATCGACTCAAACAGAATTAGTCCTAGAACAGTATTGAGATGACGAAGGGCCGATGGCGTCGGCCTTCTTCCGAGGGCTCGTCATGCAAGGATCATCGATTGTTGATTTGATTGGATTCCATTTAGGGGGTTCTCATTGTTTCCATTTGATCGAGCAGCCGATCGAGTCGGTTCTTGGTTTGGCGACGACTCCGCCTGTGACGAGCGCGTCGATGGCGTCGGAAAGCTCGCTTGTGGTGGCGTGTCTCGGATCGCGCGGCGAGTCGTCGAGGCGGCCGCGATACACCACGATACCGGCCGCATCAAGCAGGTAGAACTCAGGTGTTCGCTCGGCCCCATAGGCGTGTGCGATATCTTGGCTGGCGTCGTGCAGGTAGGCGTATGTCATGCCCCTGTTGGCACGTTTGAGCATGTGCGACCAATCGTCGGATTCGTACATCACTGGGTCGTTGGAATTGATGCCTGCGAAGCCTAAACCGGCCCCCTTCGCCTTGCTTGCGATGGCTTCTATGCGTGCCTCGGACCCGACCACATATGGGCAATGGTTGCAAGTGAATAAGACGATGGCGCCGGACTCTTGCATGATGTCGGCGAGGGCCATCGAGGATGCGCCTGCGGCGCTGTTTGCGTTCGGTAGTTGGAAGTGGGGTGCGGCGTCCCCTGGTTCGATTCCGGCTCTCGTCATGGTGTGGCCACGGGCCGTTCTGCGGTTCAATACTACGTCGTGATTGGTAGCGGTTGTGATTCGATTCTGGGCGCCGATTCGGGTCGTTCTGTGGTTCAATCCTGCGCCCTGATCCGGGACGCTTGAGCTGCTACCCTATCACGAGTCTCTTCGAGACGTCGACGAGCCAATTTGTGCTCAGGATCGATATCGAGGACGTCTCGCCATGCGGCTGCTACGGCTCCGAGATCCTCGCCATCGTGGAGGATTGCAGCGAGGCGAAGACGTGCATCGAGGTGTTTCTCATCGCAGTCGGCAGCGCTCTGGAAGTCTAATTGAGCTTCTTCGATTCTACCAAAGTCGAGGTAGAGCAGGCCTCTCTGATACCACGCATCCGAGTGTTCGGGGTCGATCTTGAGCGCCTTGTTGAGGGGGATCTCGGCCTGCTCCGCTCGGTCCATGGCGATGAGGCAGGTTCCGAGGTGAACGAGCGCCATCGTGTGAGTCGGGTTGCGCTCGGAGAGGCGGCGGAGTTCTGCCGCGGCCTCTGGCCAATCTGCCAGATTCATCAATATCTCAGCCCGCCGCTGGCGGGCGAGATCGAAGTTGGGGTGGGTCTCGACGAGTTCATTCGCATCGTCTAGTGCGGTGCTCAGATCTTCGCGTAACAGGGCTGCAGCACATCGATTCAGGCGCGCACGAGAATGCTTCGGTTCGGCGTCGAGAACCTTGGTGAACATGCTTTGTGCTTCGCTGAGACGGCCTTGACGCGCAGCGATGAGGCCGCGGACGAAAGCGATTGAAGGGTGATTGTGAAGGCGTGTCGCTGCTTCTGCCAGCATGGTGTTGGCTTGGTCATAGCGACCCAGTTCGAGGCACAGCCTCGCCTCTTCAAGTGGTATCGAGGGATGATCGGGGATGAGTCGGCGGGCTCTGATGAGCGCAACTTCAGATTCATCCCACAACGCCTGATAACGCAGGGTGCGAGAGCGCCCCAACCATGCCAGACCAGATTCTCGGTCTCTCTCGATGGCTTCGTCGAATGCGGTCAGAGCCTGCAGAAGCGTCATCTCATCATGCGTGCCTGTGCTGCCCAGATGCTCTTCAGCCGTCTCCAGATGCAGGCGACCGTCCATGACGTGCAAAGCAGCAGATTCCCAAGACAATTCGGAGGCTTGGTTCAGGACGTCTCTGGCCCAATCTGGTGATCCTGCCCTCAGTAAGATGAGTGCGAGCCGGCCACGCGCTTCTGGGTCACCTGGGTCATTCTTTAGATGGTTCTCGAGGACTTCGCGTGCGGCGTCGAGGCGGCCGTCGTTCTCAAGAATCTCCGCCTCGAGCAAGATGCCGTATTCACCCAAGGCAACAGCCCTGCGCACACTCTGGATGGCTTCCGATGTTCGACCCTCTCCTGCAGAGAGCAATCGTGCATGGAGCAACCATGCATCTGGGTCGGTCTGATCCAACTCCAGTGCCTTCTCGATGGATTCCAAGGCTACGGAAACCTCGCCGAGCAGCATCAGTTTAGCGGCTCGCTCGACCCAGCCAGAGGACGTGGTAGGCTCATTGCTGAGAGGATCAATTTCCCTGCGAGTCTCGTGAGCGCGACTCGCAAGGTCCGCGATGCTGGCTTCGTCTCGGGTTTCGGTGCTCTCGATACCCAATGCCTCGAGGCGTCTGCGATTACGGACGACTCGTTCGACATCTGTACCCGATAGCAGCAAGGCCTGTTCCTTCAGGACCTCTACATCGTCCGGATCTATGGCAAGGAGTCTCTCAAGACTTCGATCGAGGGCTTCGACTTCGCCTGCTTCACGCTGGATCGTCGCCAGTGAGCGCAGCGCCGAAGCGTCCTCTGCACCCAACTCATGAGCCCGCCGATAACACTCAGCAGCCTGATCGGTTCTCTCGATAGCGTGGAACAACTCACCCATGCGGCGCTGTTCAGGGCCTGTCAGCTCGAGATCCTCTGCCTTCATCTCCGCCGCGTCGAGCATGTTCCCGATTCGCTCCACCAAGGGAGCGAGCCCGGCTAGCATGACTTCTTCGGAATCAGCAGCATCAGACTCAGCCTGACTCTCGAGCACGGCTCTAACGGCATGGGTGGCGATGGCGCATGATTCAGAGGAACTGACTTCAACAGCCTGTTCGAAGAGCAGCGATTCGGCAGTCTCCAATGACCTGTGAACCCCCAATAATCCGTGTAGTTCAGGAGTCGGCCCGATGACGGTGTCGACACCGCGCGATAGAAGGTCGAGTCGTTGCGCCGTCGCAGTCAGGTCTCCTTCGAGGGATCCTACTCTGTCACGGATGCTGTCTCGCTGCCGCAGCACCTGTTGGTGACGGAGCCAGAGGATTGCGATAGCCATTCCCAGAAGTGCATACAATGCGAGTATGCCAGCAGTGGACTGTTCCATCGCCTTCAACGGACCTGTGGCCCTTTTGATGCCTTCTGTCGGCGAGCGCATCCTCATCCCGATTAGAGGCGGGACTATGTCCCGCCGGGGACATGGAACCGCCCTTCGTTGTCTGAATGGTTGAATCAGAGGTCTTTGACTGAGTAAGCCTGAACGCCGCCCTGCAGAGATACTTCTCCGATTGACTTGCCGAGCACGCTTGCGATTCCCGCGCCGGACGCGAGCTCGAAGATGCGATTGTTGACCTTGCCTGCGAAGACTAGGCCAGTGGCGCCTTCAGCTTCCCCGAGAGCCGCCTCAAGGCCTGCCGCACCAACTGGGGCGGTGCCGGAGCCGTCTTCGAGGACTATCACTGCTTGATTCCGCTTGAGGCCGTCGAGCATTCCTGCCCAGCCCCTGACATCATCGGGCGCTTCGAGTGTTACCGTGCCGCGGCCGACGGCCGCGTCATCTTCCTTCGCGAGGTTTGCTTGAATCCGTGAGACGACCTTGTTAGCGATCTCCTTCTGTTTCAGACACTTGGTGACGACCTTGCCTTCGAGGTGTTCGACCTCGCGACTCTGCGGCGCCGTGGCGACATGCGTCAACGACTTGCCGAGGCCGCCACTGATCTCCATCAGCAAGAGGCGCCCGCCGCGGTCTCCATCGAGGAAGGCGGTGACATTCTTCTTCTTTTTCGCCAGCTCGATGAGTTCCGGCTTGATGCCGGACCCCATCGTCGCAATCGCATTCTTGAATCCGAACTTCAGCAGGTTACGAACATCATTGCGTCCTTCAACGATGATGATCCCTTCGGAATCCTTGACGTTCGGTCCAGCGGTCATGCCGTGGAACTCTACCTCTGTATCGAGGGTCAGAACCGCGGCAACCTCGTCGATGATGTTCCTCGATTCATCCGCACCGGCCTGTATCATCTCCATCAGCAGCATCTTCGCACGATCGATGATCGTGTCACGCTTTGCTGAATACATGTTCTCGATCTTCTGCACGCGAATTATCGCTTTGCACGGACCGATTCTATCAATCGTCTCGAGTGCAGCACCGATAACCGCGGTGCTGACCTGGTCGAGGGACGAAGTCAGGATGATTTCGCCCTTGACTCGACCCTTGTGGTTGTTGAGAGTCACGTCAACGTGCCCGATGCGTCCGGTTCGCAGCAACTTTCGTAATTGCAACTCCTCCCCGAGCAGACCCTCTGTCTGCCCGAAGATCGCCCCTATGACATCCTTGCGAGCGACTGTGCCGTCCGCCTTGATTGTCGCTTGAATCTTGTATTTTCCTTCATTTGTCATTTCTTTTCTCTCCTGCAGTCAGCCGGCCCCACTCGGGGGCCTCGCGCTGTTTTCCGCCTATGGCGGTTCAGTAAATGGGTGCTCAGCACCCGCGAGTGTGACAGGAATCCTGCGAACCATCCGAATCGCCGTTCCCCTTTGAACGCTCCGTCTTCACCTGACATCGTTTATCCGCCTCTCGGTGCGCTCTGAAGTGAGATATTCTTCAGCGAATCTGATGGTTCCCTTGCCCCCATTCTCACTACTCCCACACGCCAACCAATTAAGGGATGGAGCGCTGGTATGGCGCCATGGAGTGGGTTGAGCCCGACCGCGTCGCCGTCTTCAGAGGGGCTGTGCAACTGGCGCTGGGCGATGGTCAATTGTCGAATGGCGAGAAGCGCCTGCTGGTCAAAATGGCTCACGCCCTGCGCTTGGAAGAGAATGACCCGAAACACGTCTATGACGCGGTCGTGGCCGGCGAGGATCCTGCAACAGGGACGGTTCTCGGTCTGGAAGAGACTCGCCGGGTCTATGAGCAGGTCCTCGAGGCTTTCCTTCTGCACACGGATCGCTCCGAGGATGAACTGATTCTCGTCGCCTATCTGCGTCACTCATTCGCCATCGATGATGCCGAACATCGTGCCATCGCTCGCAGCATGGACCGACAACTCGAACACGTCGTCCATCGCACTGTCGCTGAGGAGATTCGAATGCGATTGGACGACACGCTCGATAGAATCGGAACGATATTCGATGAAATCAGGCTGCAGAATTGAGGAGTTCAATGAGGCGAGGCAATGGCCGGTGATCCACTCGACGATTTTCTCGCTGAGATCCCAACGCGCGCGCACCGATCGGCCCGAAGACTGGCTAAGACGGTGCGCGCAGCCTACCCTATCGGCGTGCCGGCCCTGATCATGAAATCGAGCACCGACAGAATCGGAGCCGCCGCCGGTTATTCCTTCCATCTGGGAACTCCAGACGCCAACCTGCGCCGCATCGCATCGTGGCTGTTGACTGGCGGAGCCGCCAACCAAACTACTCTCCTCAAGCTGACAAAGCGACTGTGGAAACGCCACGGCCGCGAGGATGTGGCGCTCGCAGCTCTGCTTCTGGCCAACCTGAATCACACCAAACTCAACACCGAACCATGGAGCCTACTAGCCTCATTGATTTCCAAAAAAGAGCCGGCTGAAGCCTTGCTCCTAAGCATTGAGGAACTGCTTCGCGCAGGACGGGCGATGCCTTCCGAGGCGTTGCTAATCGAATGGTGTGATGGCAAGGTGATTCTCGGTCATCTTGCCCTCCTGACAATCCACGTTGGCACCACGAGGGGCGAGAGAGTGAGCGAGGAGATAGCCGCTGTGGTCGGCCGTGTGGGCGTTCCTCCGGGGGATTCATTGTTGGGTCGAATCAAAGCCAGATTGACCGCACCTTGAGCCAAGTTCATGCGTCACGAGTGCAGCCGCTGCCCGTGGCTGAAAGACTCCTGCCCTCTGACGACCCCGTCGCTGAACAGGTTCTCGAGTGGACGATTCAACGCGATTCACAGGACATTCGCCAACTGATGCGCTGGCTGGAGAGAAGTGATGGGCGCAAGGACAGGATGACTCTGTTGGCGCGCGCGAATGACCTCATCGAGGAAATTCATCACGCCATGCGGCGCCTCGATGAGTTGCGGTGATCCGATGCGCTCGTTGCTTCTGGCCGGTGGGCGTAGTCGACGCATGGGGCGTGACAAAGCACTGATCGAGATCGATGGCCAGAGCTGCATTGCAAGGGTGGCTTCTGCTCTGGCCGAAGCCGGTCTTGAGACGATTCGTATCGCTGTGTCGAGCCCTGAAGACATCGAGCACTATGGCGAGACTCTGCCGGATGGGCTCGATGTCGAATGGGTATTGGATGCTTCACCTCATGCAGGCCCGATCGAGGCTCTCATCGAAGCCATCGAAGACCCGATGAGTCAAGATCTCGAGACTCTGCAACTCGCACCGGTCGATGTGCCATGGGTGACCGCTGAGATGTTCAGCGCGCTGTCCGGCGCGCTGGCTGAGGAAGATGCCCTCGCGGTGCCTACTGATGGAGAGCGAATGCACCCCCTGCTCGCTCTGATTCGACCAAGCGTCGTCGGGCAGGCGATAAACCAAGACCGCCGTCCTCTGCATGTACAATTCACACAGATGCAACACTCGCTTCTGCTAGAGGATAGGGCGATTCTTCGCAACCTCAACAAACCCGCCGACTTAGACTGAGAATGCGCCAGCTGCGAGCCGGTCCATAACTTCAGGATAGAGGATTTGCTCGACCTTCTTGACGCGTTCCTGCAAGTCTTCTTCACTATCTCCGTCCAAAACAGGAACCTCCTCGGCTGCCAGAATATACCCACTGTCCACGCCTTCGTTGACGAGGTGAACGGTACAGCCCGAGACCTTCGCTCCATCTGCCAGAGCGTCACGGTGCGCATGGGCGCCTGGGTACTTCGGCAGCAGCGAGGGGTGGATGTTGACCAGCCGTCCTTTCCAGCGCTTGACAAAGGACGGCGTCAGAATTCGCATGTAGCCAGAGAGGACGACGCATTCGATTTCTGCAGCCTCCAATTCGGCGAGCACCAGCGCCTCATGAGCGAGCCGTTGCTCAACCTTGTCGGAGACATTTGGTAATGAAATCGTCTTGCTCGGAATACCTAGCCCACGGCCATGCTCCAAACCACTCACATCCCCATCCGCCACAACCAACACCGTTCGATGAAGGCGAGCCGCGACCTCCTGATGAGTCAGCAGCGCGGCGAGTCCCGAGCCGCCGCCAGAAATCAACACTGCGAGCCGGAGCGGATCATCGACAGTGCCGACGCGCGGCAGCACGTAGCCCCCTTCCATGCCTCGGCGTGATCAAACTTCGACTTGAGAATTGGGGCGTGAGCAACACACGGCCCTCGCCTCTCATTTTATCACCCAATGTCGGTGCCAGCAAGATGTGGAACATCTAGAGACGGTCGATGATGTGATCGAGCATTACGCTCGAAAAACAACACCCATGCGACGTCGAATCTATGTCGCGATCGGCTCACTCTTCGTAGGCTGCGCCTTCATCGGAATCTTCGTACCCGGCTGGCCAACGGTATCGTGGATGGTTCCAGCAGCCTATCTCTTCAGCCTCTCTGATGAGGCTTTCTTCCGCTGGACGCTGACAAACCGTTTCGTCGGAGCCAAGGTCTTCGATTACTATGCGGCGGGCAAGACCCTGCCCCGGCACGCCAAGAGTGGAATCATCGCTTTCATCACCATCATGTCGGCGATTTCGATTCACATCACAACCCTTGCGGGTGACCCAGGATATGGGCAGGTTACCATAGCAATCGTCTGGGCGATCGGTGTCTGGTGGCTTGCGAAAAGAGTGCCTACGCGGGCTTGAATTCACAGCCGACGTAGAGTGGTGGTGGATCATCTCCCTCGCAATCGTAAGTCGTCCCGTTTGGGGCTTCCTCTAGGCAGCCTGCGGCGGGGCTAGAAGGAGAAGTAAGAGAATGCAGACAGTGCCATTCGCACATTTCTCGCGCTTTGCAATTCACGATTCAATGATTCGTCATTCGGAGTGACTGCACTTCGCACCCTCGCTCAATGGAGGAAGAGACGCTGGCCGGTGAAGAGCATCGCCATGCCGTGCTCGTCTGCGGCATCGATGCATTCCTGATCGCGCATCGAGCCTCCCGGTTGAACCACCGTTGCCACACCGATCTCATGCGCGGCATCGATGCCATCACGGAATGGGAAGAAGGCGTCGGAGACCATCATCGAGCCCTGTGCTCGGCTGCCGGCACGGCGAGCAGCGATGTGAACCGCCTCGACGCGACTGGTCTGGCCAGGACCGACCCCGACAGTCGCGAAGCCGGTCTCGGTCTGAGCCACGAGAACGATTGAATTTGATTTGACTTCTGACAAAACGGTTGAGCCGAAGCGCGCGAGGGCGACCAAATCAGGGCTTGCAGACGCCTTCGTGACGCAACGAACAGCCGACCAGTCAACGCTTGGTGGGCCTTGGACTTGGGCTACCCAACCACCGTCGAGTTGTCTGATTCGAACCTCGTCAACACGTGGTTCGAAATCCGCCAGAGTCAACATACGTCGATTCTTTTTCTCGGACAACAAAGCAAGCGCCTCGGGCTCGTAACCAGGGGCGATTATGCATTCGAGAAAATGACCACCAATCGCTTCGGCCGTCGCTATTCCGACAACCTCGGTAAAGGCGATTACACAACCGAAAGCTGACTCAGCATCGCTCGCAAGAGCATTCTGCCAAGCACCGACCTGAGTTGCGTCAACTGCAGCCCCACAAGGATTCGTGTGCTTGATGATGACACAACCATGACGGCGCGCCTCATCGACGTCGCAAAGTAATCCGCGCGCGATTCGAAGCGCCCCATCGAGATCGAGATAATTGTTGAATGACAATTCCTTGCCACCGTGTTGAACAGCCGCCGCCAGCCCTTTCGGGCCGTTTGCAGAAGCGGAATCAGCAGCGTAGAAGGCGGCCGGCTGATGCGGATTCTCGCCATAACGCAAGCTGACGCCCACCTCGCTCGCAACATGGATGCGGCTCGGCACATCAGGGCTGTTGAAGCGTGCTTCCAACTCGCTCGAAACCGCCGCATCATAAGCCGCAGTGCGCTGAAATGCTTCCAAAGCAAGTTGTTTTCGAGCCCCTAATTCAACCCCTGAAGGAGCGCCACCAGCACCGCCCAGAGCCGCCAGAACGCCCTCATATTGCTCGGGTGAAGTCACCACCAAGACGTCCTTGTGATTCTTCGCCGCACTGCGAATCATCGTCGGCCCGCCGATGTCGATCATCTCGATCAATTCTGCGTCTGAAACCGGCGGCCGCCTAGCAGCAACCGCCTCGAATGGATAGAGATTGACGCAGACGAGATCGATCGTCCCATAGCCCAATTCGGCGAGAGTTTCCATGTCGTCCTGACGGTCGCGACGGACCAGAATCCCACCGTGAACAGCAGGATGCAGCGTTTTCACCCGTCCGTCGAAACACTCCGGATGACCGGTAGCCTCACTGACATCGATGACCGGCAATCCGGACTCAGCCAGAACGCGAGAGGTTCCGCCCGTCGAGAGCAATTTCCAACCGAGGTCGTGCAGTGCCTGTCCGAGTTCGACGATTCCGTCTTTTTGGAAGACGCTGAGAAGAGCACGGGGGGTTGCCATCGGTGATACCATCCCAAAGGGATGACCCTGCGTGGACAAGCGAGACTTGAAGAGTTCGTGAGCGAGATTCTCAGTCGCCGCGAGCGCTGATGACCTGGTCGATTCGCAGCATGCTCATCGCAGTCACAACCGCTGATTCCAATCCCTCTTCGATAACCGCTCTGGGATGCCACACGCCATTCACTTCGCCGACTTCGCCGCCTACCAGCACACCGTGAATCCCTGCTTCTTTGTTGCGCGCGGCAGCGCGCATCTCGAGCACAGCGTCAAGCGAGTCTTTGCCTGAGTTTTCCGCGAGGGTAGCAGGGATCGTCTCCATGGCACGCGCAAAGGCATCCATTCCCAGGCGAGCGCGGCCGGATTCGGCTTCGCTGGCGCGTCTGACTGCGTGGGCTATGCGTGCATGGGTCGCGCCTGCACCGGGGAGTAGTTCACCGGTTTCGAGAGCGATTGAGGTTGCGCGGAGCGCGTCGTGGAGACCACGGATGATCTCTTCTGTCGCCGTCTCGCCAGAGCCGCCGACCGCGATGGTTACGACGCTTGGATCGATGCAATCGTCGATGGTGATGATGTCCTCGACCTCGTCACTCGATTGTCGGCGCTCCCAGTGAACACTGCCGGCCAGGCCGAGGTCATCAGCTCCAATATCAAGGATTGAGTCGACGATTGTCGCGCCGGTCGCTTCTGCGGCATTGTGAAGTTCTGATTCGTCGAGTTCACCGACCGCGAGGATCCCTTCATCGGTCAATCTATGCAGAATGTCGCGGTCGATCTCGCCGCCGCACAGAACCAGCTTGGCGCCACTCTCGATAAGTGCGGCGGCCAGCGCCTTCTTGCGCTCTTTCTCAGCGCTGATGAAGCCGTCCATCTGGACGGCTGAAGTTATCTGAATCTCAGCGCTGCGAGTCATTTTTCGGATTTTCAAATCGCCACCGATGACTGCGGTCGGCGCCTCCTTCAAGTCGTTGGGAAGCGTGTCCATCAGCACTCGGCGCTGCACCACGATTCCGCGTACTAAACGGCTGTCGCGCAATCCGCCAGAGCCAATCTTGTACATCGCCACATGCTCAGCGCTCGGATTCTCGACATTCGCTTCGAGTGCTGAAAGAGCATCTGCCACCAAGGGCGCGAACAAATCGATCGCCGCCTCAGCGCCCTTGCCTGTCAAAGCAGTATACACGACGCCGAGCAGCCGCTCGTCGTCGATGCTGACCGTATCATCATCCATCTGTTGCCGAGCCACATCCAAAGCGGTTCGATACCCCTCAACCAGAGTCAGAGGGTGGAGTCCTTTGGAGAGTAGATTGTTGGCTTCTTCGAGCAGAGCCCCGCAGAGCAACATCGTCGTCGTGACGCCGTCGCCGCACGCCTCTTCCTGCGAATTTCCCATCGAAACCATCATTTTCGCTGCAGGATGCTTGACCATCAACTCCGCCACGATCTTCGCCCCATCGTTGGTCACCGCCGTTGAGCCGTCGGTTTTGTAGAGCATTTTGTCAAGGCCCCGTGGGCCGTAAGTGGGCTTCAGCAGACTGGAGAAGACCCTTGCCGCGGCGATGAGTTTCTCTTGCACCGCAGTGCCGCTGGTGATGCTGGTCGAATCGCTGACGACCACGACCGGTGGCTTGGTTGCATCCTCACTCATCGAAGCCGCCGACCCTCGACTCCGCAATGAACCCTACGAGCCCTCTATGAGGGCTGATTTGCTTGTGGTATTCGATTGATGGAGCAAAGAAAGAGGAATTTGAAGTTCGGATCAACGCCGTCCTCGGCCGCCTCTTTTGCCGCCTTTACCCTGACCTTTGCGCTTGCCGCCGCTGTGTTCCCATTGGCGGCCGGAACGTGAGCGCCACTCGTCTGAATCGCCGCCGCCCCACGAATCGCGCTCGACCTTCTTGCGAAGCGCTCGGGGTAATTCGGTGACCGATTTGACATTGAGTTTGATGCCGCCGACGTCTTTCTCGAGTGAGCGAATCGCAGCTCCTCCTGGACCTACCATGGCGCCGATCGCTGAGTCGTCAACGAAGATATCGGCGCTTGCGTCGGTCAGAAACTTCACGTGGAGGACCGAAATACCGGTCAGACGCGTCGCTTCGCGCTTGAGTTCCTCGCCCGCCATACGCCAAGCCGGGCTACCACCCTCTCCGGCCTTGCCGCTGACTGGAACGACTGCGATCTCGGAGCCGAAAGCGAACATCTCGTGGGTCAGCTCACCGCTCGGGAAGCGCTTGATCTCGATAACAGGGCGGCTCAAATCCGACTCCATTCCGGTCGGCGCACGAACCACCATCTTCAGTTCTAGAACCTCGTGGACCTTGCCTTTCTCGATGTGGATCACGGTGTCGAGCACTTGCGATATCAACCCCAATTCGACCTTGCCGACGAGGCGTTGAATGGCTTCCAGTGCGCTGTTCGCGTGGGTCACGCCGAGCAGGCCGACGCCCGCCAATCGAACGTCGCCGAAAATCTCGAAATCACGCGCTCGGCGAACCTCGTCAAAGATTACGAAATCGGGCCTGACGAGGAAAATCACTTCTGCTGTCTTCTCCAGATCACCCTCGAGCGGCGCGTATTGAGTGACTCTCTGAGGAACCTGAAGATCTCTGGGGGCTTCCATCGTCTTGACCATGGCGCCGATATCCTCGTCGAGATATCCAGCGATCGCCTGAGCGAAGGTGGTTTTGCCAGAACCGGGTTTGCCGACAACGAAAACACCTCTGTGATGGTCTGACAGCCTGCGAATCAACTCGTCTTGCAAATCATAATCACTGATTTTTAGATGTGCCACCGGACGCACCACGGTGATTTCCCAAGCGTCCGAGAACGGCGGCCACGCGCAGGTGATGCGCAGGTCGCCGATCTGTAGAATCTTGCAGCCCTCGCGGTCCATCTCAACGAAGCAATCCGAACGCGCGTCGTGCTGTTCGATTAACATCGACAACTCATCGGCCAAGCCCGCCAAAGCGGGCTTGTCCCAAACATCAGCATCCAACTCTTTGAGGGTCAATTTAGAGATATGTCCGGCCTTGACACGAGGCGGGCATTCCGCCTTCAGAAACACCGTCGAGACTGTCTCATCAGCCAACAATTCCTCCAACTCCTCGGGCAGAGGAGGATGGTCTCCGAAGGTCGCCATGGCGGGAGCGGCGCGCCTTTGCCTTTCACGGTTGGGGGATTGAACACAGAACTTGTCGGCCGCCAATGGCGGCCGCACCCCACAGAATCTACCAAAAACAAACGGTTTGGGGCTCAGTTGACGACGTCGACGAACCAGCGAATCATCAGTGCGCCAGTTACGGCGAGACCCAGTGAAGCGGTGTTCGGGTAACCGAGGCTTCCAGTGTAGATGAAGAATTGAACCAAGGTCAAAACCAGGACTGAGGCGATGTCGAAGAGCGTCGAAGCATTCCAGCCAGACTTCGCGCGAATGTGATCGCGATTGCTCCATGCTCGCCAGACGAAAAGTGCGCTACCAAGCAATAATGCGTGACCGATGAACCAGCCGAGATTGCTGCCGAAAACAGCAACGATGCTGGTTTGTAAATCTCCGAAGACAACTGAAGCGAGGTCTAACACGGCTCTCGGAGCCGCCCTCTGTTCTTCAATCAACGGGCGATGGCGTAAGGCTATGGCGCTCGATGATTTGGTTGCTCAACTTCGGATTATTTTGCGGATCTCATCTATCTCGGCGCTGCTCGAAATGGGAGCATTCGCGTGCCGAGATTCGATGCCTTCGATGCCTTCAGTGTGGTAATTAACGACGACATCGGGGTCTTTGAGAAGGTGTCCTGTGAGAATTCCCACAACCTTCTCATGTGGCTTGATCGTGCCTTCTTCGACGAGCCGCTTAATGCCTGCAACAGTGGCGCAACTCGCTGGTTCTGCGCCGATTCCGGCCGCGTCGACCATGGCTTTGGCATCCATGATCTGGTCGTCTGTGACCTCAGTCACGACGCCTTTCAAAGCCTCGATACCGCGCATCGATTTTCTCCAAGACACGGGCGAGCCTATCTTGATTGCCGAGGCGATGGTGTCTGCCTTGACGGGGATGACATCCTCGCCACTCGTCCAAGCCGTGTAGAGTGGATTCGCGCCTGCCGCCTGGACGACTGCGAGGCGTGGTAAACGTTGAATGATACCGAGTTGGTGGAGTTCGACCAAGCCCTTGGCGATGGCCGTGTTGTTGCCGAGGTTGCCGCCCGGAAGAACGACCCAGTCCGGTGCTTGCCAGTCAAGATCCTGCATGATCTCGAAACCGATTGCTTTCTGGCCTTCGATGCGGAAAGGATTTATCGAATTTACAAGATAAATCCCTTCACTATCACAGACCTTCTGAACCAATTCCATGGCATCGTCGAAATCGCCCTCGATCTGGATGGTTTTGGCCCCGTAGGCGAGGGCTTGACTGAGTTTGCCAAACGCGATTTCCCCTTCTGGGATGAAGACAATGGCGTCCATGCCGGCTCGCGCTGCGTAGGAGGCCATCGAAGCGGAGGTGTTTCCTGTGCTCGCACAGGCCACTGCGCCCATGCCGAGGTGCTTTGCCAAAGTAATCGCAGCGGTCATTCCTCTGTCTTTGAAAGAGCCTGTTGGGTTCTCACCTTCGTGCTTGAGCCAGAGATTCGCAACACCTACCTTGGCTCCCAAAGTGCTCGCCTCATAGAGATGTGTCGAGCCTTCTCCTCGAGTGACAGCTATTGCCTCCAGAACCTGCTCACCAAGGGGGAGTATGAGTTCGCGGAACCGCCAGACTCCGGAGCGATCAAGGGGGTTTTTTGAGGCTAGCCGCGCATCGAGCTTCTCGCGCGTGAGCGTGCATTGACTCAAATCATGAACGACATCGAGTGTGCCTGAGCAATCGCAGCGATAGCGCATCTCGAGCCCTGGATAGGTCGCTTCACATACAACGCACGCGAGATGCCAAGTTACTGACTCACCCATCGTGCTGGCGAAGACGACTTTGTGTTTTGAACCCCATCGAAGAGCGAACATCCCTCCGATGAAGACTTAGCACCTCGACACATCGGGCGTGTGTGGTTGGCGAGGGAGTGCGACTGCTTGTCGTCAAGGCGGCGATGACTGTCTATGGCGGTGCGGCTCGTGACTTGTTGCGTAATCTACCCGCACTCGCTGAGGCTTTCGAAGTCCGCTTCGCCTGCCTCAATCTTCGAGATTCGCAACGCACTCTGATCGAATCAATGGGCATCGAAGACCTTTGTCCTGAGCAGCAGTGGCAGATTCGCGCCGATTTTCATCAATCTCCAGTCTAGCCCTTCAATAGTGAGATTCTCTCCAGTGGTTCCTGGTTGGATGGGGTGCCCTTCTTTTTGTAGAGCCAGTATTCTTTCCAACGAAAATAAGCAAACCGCTCTAGTAGGCCCTCCATGATATTCGAGATCATTCTGTTTGTCTCCTTCTACGTTATTCTTTCCAAGATATGCATTTGAAACAGGGAACTTAGGGACTCCTCCATCATTCTTGATATTTATCGAGTTAACAATTGCCATACTTATTTCACCTCAAGCCATATCTTCTAGAATGTCGAGAGTTTCTTTGATCATCCTTTCTTTGTCTAATCTTTTTTCAGTAGTTTCTCTAGCTGCAATTGAAATCGATTCTCGAAGTTTGGGATTGTTTCCTAATTTTCTTATCGAAGCGGTTTTTGTCAATTCAATAACAGCATCACCAATCGATAATTCCATACCTTCTTCAAGATAATTCCAATCCAATCCTTCTATCGTCAAATTCTCACCAGTAGTCCCGACATCAATCGGATGACCTTCAGTTTGTAAGTCCAAAATTTTCTGTAGGGAAAACAAGCAAACAGCACGCCGAACTCCTCCATGATGTCGCAAGTCATTTTGCTTGTCACCTTCAACGCCTTCTTTACGAAGTCGAGCGTAATCCACACGAGGTTTTGGAACACCGCCCAGGGGGTTAACATTCACTGAATGAATAACAGCACTCACACCAACCTCTCCATGGTAGCCTCTATTGGCTGGTCAAATAGATCTGACATAAGCCAGTAGTCCCTCTCGTATTTTGCTTCTAGGGAAGAAACCCCAGAAGACACATCCTTCCTACGCAAGTAAGAGAAGAGCCTCCCAAATTGTAACCTCCTAAACATATTGAGGACTCTCCACCCATCACCAAAAGTTGAGTGGCGGTCTACCTTCTCAATACCCGTCCACCCCAACCCCATCTCAATGGAATTAGATAGGTCCATATGCTCACTATTGGTGCTCAGAACTAGGTCGAACTTTGATAGATTATCTAGGGCTCTTGTGTAGTCTTCCTCGTCGAGTTCTGCTAGTGGAAGTTGCTCCTTGCGAGAGAATATCCTGACATAGTAGTCATCGGACATGTGTACGTTGGGTTCTACAGCGAACTCTCTGATGGTGAAGGCGTCACTGTATCCTGAGTAGTAGGCATAGTTGTGATTGGATGCGCACCTCTTCAGGGGGTCTCTCAAACATGTAATGAGAAATACACGTGGGTCGTCCGCTAGAATCGAGAAATCAGGAGAGCCGTGTTCAGTCGCCACGAATGTCACACCTTCTGAATGGCACTTATCGATGAACGAGACAAGCTTCTCTGAGTCATATTCCCATAGAGGAAGGATCTCCCCCCCCTCATCCTTGGGATTGCCATTTGCATGATTACGATATGAAACCTCACCATTACTCAATGCTAAGTTTACGAGAAGGGTCCCTGCGGACTTATGCAGATGCTGAAACCAAACCAGACGGTACTCCTCGGAACCCCTACCCATGGTTTTCACTACCCGACGCACTTTTCATACAGGCGGTCGAGGGCGCACCATCACTGGGGGTATGGGATGAGAGAGGTTGATGCATTCATCGTCGGGGTTCCAAAGGCGGGAACTACGTGGCTGGCAAACGTTCTTTCCCAACATCCTGGAATCTCTCTCTCCGATCCCAAGGAGCCCAATATAGTGGCTTCTCATAGAGGCACATTCGGCAGGAATGACTCAGAACCAGACTTATCCGGATACCACGGACGATTCAAAGGAAGCGGACTGAAATTAGATGCTTCCATTCACACCTTCTCATGCCCAGTATCACCTTCTAGGATGGCCTCCTTGCTCCCAACAATTCCAATGATTCTCTGTCTTAGGGAACCCGTTTCCCGAGCAGTTAGCCATTGGAAGATGATTAGGGACACAGAGGAGGACACGAGAAACGGGGCGAATTGGTCAGACTTTGAGGTGGCATGGACAGACGACAGACTGAGAGACGACTCTCTCTATGGAAAGTCGATGGAGAGATGGCTAAATCACGTCTCTCTCGACCAATTCCTCATCCTAGACAGCCAGAGGATGCGTTCCGAGCCGAAAACCGTCCTTTCAGAAGTGGAAGGGTTCTTGGGTCTTCCAAGTATCAAATATGACCTAAATCCATCAAGGCACTCGAACAGCGCTTCGGACAGAAGACCGATAACCAAGACAGGAAGAATCGTTAGATTCGTGTTCTCTCTAATTCCTCGATTAGTGAAGGGCCCAATAGTCAAAAGACTCCAGGAGAGGGATATCAATATTTATGCCGCCCCTCTCATCAGTAAGAAGGCAGACAGAATTTTCGCAGACAGCAATCATTACTCAATTTGTGGTGAATCAGTTGTAAGGGACCTTAGGTTGTTTCAGTCATTAACCGGCTTCGATACTTCAGAATGGGTCGATAAGATAGAATCTAATCGCGTCTGAATTTCATTACAGTGGCTCGTAGAAAAGCTCGAGACCAAAGAGAAAATGATTCTAATCGTGAGAGCGGAACTACGCCATTACCGAGGTTCTGTCTCATTCCCTGTCTCAATCTCTTCCAATCTCCATCCCTTATGCTCTTCATGGAGATAGACGCGGATGCTACCTCCAGATACTTCGATGGATCGCACCAGTACAGAAGTTGCTCGCTCTCAAAAGCAACACGAGGCACACCTCCTCTATCGGGGTGATGAACCACGCAATCTTGAGACCACTCAATCCGATATCCATTGTTTATGACGCGCCACGCCAAGTCAGTATCCTCTCTGTGGATGAAGTACTGTTCATCAAAACCTCCCACAGCTTCGAGAGCTTCTCTCCGGTAAGCCATGTTGGCAGTCTTGAACCGATTCCACCGATCTCGTGGATTGGGGTCCATATGCGAATCTCCTCCTCCTTCGTCAATAGTGGTAACACTGCCTTCGACTCCTCCTAGTTCAGCATCTTTGAACAGATTCTGTATGGTTTCTATCCAGTTTTCAGAGGGAACGCAATCATCATCTGTGAATGCGACAATTGGAGCCCCCCCCTTCTTCCACCCTATGTTCCGAGAGAACGCTGGCCCCCTGTCATTCTCGGAATCATCTACCACTTCTATGGAAGTCGGCGCAATCGTCTGTTTCTCTAGAGCAGCAAGGCACCTAACTAGAGCTTCGGGCCTCCTAAAGGTCGGAATTACCACATCAACCCCCAGCGCCATGCTATGTCGATAGAGCCCGATGTAATTAGGTAAACGGGCGCTTTGATGAATACGAAGCGGTGCTGGTGCGAGACGATCATCTGTGTTCGTGGTTTCGGCCTCGTCGGTTTAACCGTGACTGGATGGAATGAAAGCAGGGGGTGGCTTCGAATGGATAGAGATGGCTTACACAGAGGTTGGTGCCGAAGCGGCAAATGTGCTTCTCAGCGCTGCGGGGTGTGCTGAATTGTTGGATATCGAGATCCTGGCGGGCGGCTGGGCTAACTCCAATTATCTTCTGAGTCTGACCGATGGTTCCCGGCTGGTGTTGAAAGTCTGGAATGAGCGAAGTGTCGAAGACGTTCGAATGTTGAATTCATGCATCGAACTGATTGCTCAACATGGTGTGCCTACGCCGGTTCCACTCATTTTCGAGGGTGGTGATAGTGTGATGGTCATCGATGGCTTGGCTTGGATGTTGTTGCCCTTCGTCGATGCGCCTTGGTTGACGGGGGATTTGGCTTCGATGCGGCACCTCGGGGAGATCATCGCTCGGCTTCACTCGGTTCCTGATGATGGGCGCTTCGGTGAATTCTACCACATGGGTACGGACATCTGGCCGGATTTGTTCGAGCGTGCTGATACGAATGGGGCTTGGAGTCCGTTTCTGCGCCTGCTAGAGGCGGAATATGCACGGATGGCAGAGGCGATTCCGGCAGGTCTGCCTCGTGGGATTATTCACGGGGATTTATTTCAAGATAATATTCTGGCTGATTCGGGGCGCGTGAATACTGTTTTGGATTTCGAGGATGTCTGTTCGAATATTCTCGCCTATGACCTCGTCGTCGCCTTCATCGGCTGTGGTTGGGATGGCGATGAGCCTGTTGAGGAGCGCTGGCACGCCCTGTTGGGGGGTTACGAATCAGTGAGGGTATTGAGTGCTGAAGAACACGCTGCAATACCTGAATTGTATCGATATGCGACGCTTTCTGTCGCTGCTTGGCGCTATCGTAAGTTTGTGATGGACTTGCCTGGTTCAGAGCATGCCGGGCGCTACAAACTGATGCTGGACAGGCTTGAGATTCCTCTGCCATTCCTTTCGAGGGAGGTGGAGGAATGAGTGCTATTATCCACTCGGTGAATGCGGCTTCCGGTGGCGGGGTTCCCAAATCTCCTGTCGCCTCGGCAAGGCTCCACTATGGTGGCCTTGAGGGCGATAAACAGAATGATTTGCGCTATCATGGCGGCCCACAGCGCGCGGTTTGCCTTTATTCATTCGAGAAGATTCGCGGGTTGCAGGCCGAGGGGCATCCAATCGATGTGGGCACCACTGGTGAGAATCTGACCATCGAAGGGCTCGATTGGGGGGCTCTTGAGATTGGCATGGAAATCTCTGTCGGCGAGGCTTTAATCGAATTGACAAAACTCGCCCCGCCATGTAATACCATCATCGATTCTTTCAGTGACAAGCGCTCGAATCGTATCTTCGAAGAGAAGTACCCTGGCTGGTCACGCTGGTATGCGAAGGTATTGACCGAGGGTATCGTCGAAGCCGGCGACATCGTCACCATCCTCTGAAGAGGGGAATATCCTGCCTCAGCACCACTGTATGATGATGATTGGTGCAGAGGACAGGATTCGAACCTGCGAAGCACTACGCACTGGGACCTCATCCCAGCCCCTTTGACCACTCGGGTACCTCTGCTTGGGGTGTGGCCCAGCGACCTCGCGTATTTCAGAATGGCGAACCGGAATCATGCGCCGAGAGTCGCGTGCCACGCGGCCAATCCATCGAACAGATACTGGGCCGCAATGACGACGGTGAGCAGTCCCATGATTCGAGTGATGATGCGAACCGCATTGTCGCTGAGGAAATTGGACATCGAGGAGACGAGTATGAACATCAGCAGTGAAAGGGTCATCACCACAATGGTTGCCATGGCGACCATGTTTGTTGAAAATTCGGGGTTCGTCCCAAGGAGAATCACCAGACTGATCGAGCCCGGCCCCGCCAACATCGGCATGCCCAATGGGACGAGAGAGAAATCGACTGGCGTTTCGTGAACGAATTGCTCTCCAGATGGAATGAATGCGGGCTCATAACTCAGCTTCTCGCCCTCTTTGAGCATACTCATTCCTATGAGCCCGAGCAGCAGGCCACCCGCGGCCTGGAGACTGTACATCTCGACGTGCATGTAAGTCAGCAGTGCTTCACCACTGAAGGCGAAGAAGAGCAGTACCATTGTCGCGAATACACACGCTCGAAAGGCGATTCTGCGAAGCGTAGCTGTGCTGCGCTCCGAGCCAAGGGTCAGGAAGAAAGCGATCGATGCGGGCGGGTCGACGACCACCATCAGTGGGACGATTGCGAGTACCAGCGTACCAAGGTCCATAGAATGCGAGCGCCATGCGCCCCATATTTGAATCGCTCAGGTTGAACGATTCAGTTCACTTCTGAGACATTCTTCGACAGCGACGATGCTCTGCATCGGAATACCAGGAACTTCCTCAAGCATGAATACAGCGAATTCGTCGTCGCCTCGGATTCGCGTCTGCCATGCATCTCTGTACGGAAAAAGCGCGAAGACCGTGCCACCAGAAGCCAGAACCTGTTCACGACCAGTCAGTTGTATAGCCGCCTTCATACCGATTCCAAGGAACTCCTCGCCGGCTTTTGATGGACGGAAATTGATGAGATTATTTCCACCAAGATCGGTCAATGCTGGGCCAGAATATCCACCGATTGCGATACGGTGTTCAGCGGACACGAGATTGTAAATATCTACGATCTTGTTGATTCTTGGTAACGCCTTGCCTTGCAGAACTCTGCGAGAGAGGGCTTCGGCTGATGGTCGCTTCTTGGTTGGGTCGATGCCTTGACGCCAGTAATAGTCGCGATATGCACGAACATTCGGCTCGTCGCGAAGCGCCTCGAGAGTCGTGCTTTGCCGGATCGATTCCTCGCGTAATGCCATCTCCTCATCACTCAACTCGTGCCAGCCACCCGCGGGCCGTTCCACCTCGATGATGTGTGGTCGAGCTCCTTCCAAGTCCGGATGCCGGACCAACTGCCACTCGCTCATCAAGGCTCGACGGTTGGGTTCGATGAAGAATGAATCGCATCGCCAAGAGAAGTCGGCGACTCACTCGTCATCGAATACCTCGATTTCGACCTTGCGCTTGACGAGGTCGGTGAACCTCGAGGAATAGCGAGTGGCACGCACGACATGATTGTCTATCCAGTGGTAATTCCCACCGCGGGGTTTGCCCATCAGCAGAGTGTGATAACGGAATCCTTTCTCAGCCAACCAAGCCTCAGTCGGCTCTCTAACAGCCTCAGTGCGCGCGGTGAAGAAACAAATCACATGGCCTTCATCATACCATCCGTTGATCGTCTCGATGGCGTCTGGGTAGGCTTCTGCAGTAGCCATCCGCTCAGGTTCCTCATTCGGAATGTCTTCTCCTATGGTGCCATCGATGTCGATGAGGTAATTCTTCTTGCCCTCGGGGACGACAGGACTCACGCGCTTGCCATCCACACCGAACCGCTCTACCAATTCGTCCACACGAGTCGTCCGACATCGACCGTCCTTGAATGAGAGGGCTGATGGTTCTCTAGTCGATATGATTCGCCTGATTGTGGAACCCCTCATCCGGATTCCGAATGATTATGAAGAGAAGGTCTGACGGACTATCATGCCGGGATCCTACGACAGGAGCCGAAAGGCCGCCGTCGTTCGCCAAATCTCGAACAATTTCGACCAGGCGCTCTCGGTCTATTTCGGCACACAGACTCCCGATCCGGAGGCTGCACAGGGCTCTCACGATGCTTACGTCGCCGCCCTGAGAGCTCACGGAACCGATGTCACCGTCCTGCCTAGCCTCGATGACCATCCTGATTGCTGTTTCGTGGAGGATGTCGCCATCTCAGTCAATGGCAAGGCGATCATCCCGAAGATGGGGCATGACTCCCGTGAGGGAGAACAGAGCGCGGTCATCGATTATCTGGGCCGCAGTGCCGACATCGTTCACATGGACCCGGGCTGCACCATGGATGGAGGTGACATCGTCTTCCTCGATGACCGATACCTGATAGGAATCTCGACTCGGACCAACGAATCAGGCGCGAAGTTCCTTGCCGGTCATGTCAAAGAGTCAGGATACGATGTTGAATTCATCCACATCCCCGACACCGCTCTGCACCTGACAACGGTTTGTTCATCCCCACGACCAGGGACACTCATCGCGGCCGAGGGCCACCTCGAACCTGAGCAGATTGGCCACCTTGCTGAAGAGGTGATCTGGGTACCCAACTCTGAGAGTTACTCAGCCAACACGATCGGATATTCAGGTGACCGAGTCCTCATCGCCGGAGGTTATCCGACCATCCGACAACTGCTGCTCGATGCTGGATTCACCATCACATCGGTCGACATGGATGCCATTCGCGAAGCCGATGGCTCGCTCACCTGCCTGTCGCAGTTCAATGCCTGATCTGCTGCGGTCAGGCTCAACCCAGTCACTCAACACGAAAGCGAGGCATTCAACTGCGGACCACAGGTCCGCATGTTGTGTCCGCCCGCGCACTTCCGGCTGTTGGCATGATCATGCTGATGCTCCTGAGTTCGGTCAGCGGCTGTTTCTGGCGCGGCGGTGACGCCGCTGGGCCTGAAGATCTGACCCTGTCGGCCGAAGGAATATCCGCCGGCTTTTTCCAGGATGTGGGCTTTGAGGCGAAGGCCTCGATGTCCGTATTCATTCCGTATCTGATCATGGATCCGAGCACCCTCTTCGTGCAGAACTCGACGGTGCTCGACCTGTCTCGCGGTGAGAAACTGAGCGTCTCGATTCTCGCTCCGCCGCGAACCGAAACGATGCTCTTCATGATCGGTGAATCGGGTCGCCAGAACTGGCCTATCAGGAACCAAGAGGAATCTTGGGTTTCTTGGCTTTCCCGAAGTGGTGAACGAGGCGAGGCTGGCAATGGAATCATCCGAGTCGCACACGGTCTCAACTCGACTTACGACAGCGTCAATCACAGCAGCGAGACCGGTGGCGCTGTCGGAATTCGGACATTCGACATTCAGCGTGGAATGGACCTCGGTCTAGAGGTCGGAGGTGCCCATTCCACTGGAATCATCCACGGCAGAACGGTCTATGACAGGCTGTACGAAATCACCGACCCAGCAATCAGCCTGTTCAGCGTCGATGGCCGTCAAGGCTACTACGACAGGTGGGCTGGTCAGGGTAACGCCGCATACGAAGATGCGGCGCAGTACCTCATTGACGAGCTGTCCTCATTCGGTTTGGAAGTGCGTCAGCACCGTTTCGAATTCACCGACATATTCCGCGTTCAGAATCCAGAGGCATACAACATCTGTGCCTACAAATGGGGCAGTGAGTCAATCAATGAATGGCTGGTCTTCGGCGCTCATTTCGATGTCGCTCCTCCCGCCAACGCGGTCATTCTCGACCCTCACACCACCGGCTCGCGAAGTTACGGCACCCGCGTCGGCGCCTACGACAATACCGCTGGAACATCGATGGTGCTCGAGACCGCGCGCGTATTGGCGGGCTTTGAAAGTCGCCGAACGATGGTTTTCTGCCTCTGGTCCGGCGAGGAGGGAGGCAAACGCGGCTCGGATTATTGGACAGAATACTACGTCGCCGAAGACCACCCAGAAGTCACGGTGACGAATTACATCAATCTCGACATGGCTGGAGTGAACTGGCCGGGCGGCGGTGGGGCACCGCACGGTGATCCAGACCCACAGATAGACGAGAATGGATATCCGAAGGATTCCGAGATCTGGCCGATGCGTGTCTATATCGGGCCATCTCTCGACCACGATGTTGTCAATCAACCGGGAATGGTCGGCCTGTCGAACTGGATTGGCTCGGATGCTCTTGGCCTCGAAGAGCAGATGGGGACTCTCGTTGGCGTCAATTATTCTGATGAAACATGGAAAACCGATGTCTGGCTCGACATGGACAGGCCGGAAATCATCGTCTACGAGGACACGACGGCGAGAAGCGACCACGCGAGTTTTCAAGAGAATCTCGGTACTGTAACCGTTGGTTTCGGTGGACTGGTCGATGGTTATTGGTGCTACCACCAGACCTGTGACACGCTGCAGGAAATGGAGGATTGGATGGACACCAATGGCAAGGGCTACGGCGAGGAGAACACTGGTGTAGCCAACCTCGTCAACAGTCTGGACCTCATCACCTGGTGGGCTTTGCTGATCTTCTTCCACTGCGATGAGTCACCAGTTCTCAACGCCTATCTCTGAGACGAATTGACTGAGGCCGCCTCAAGTTTGAAGGGAGGGGAGCAAAATGTATTGGCGCATCGCGCCACCTCCCAACCTGTCATCTTCAGTCATTTTGATCCTTCATCTCGGGCGCGGTGCACCTGATCAGAGAAGGCTTGGCAAGTGCTCGATATTGAACCATATCAGGCTTGCACAGATGACGAACCAGACCCAGAAGATGGTATCTGACCAGGTTTTGATCTTCTTGCCGTCGAGCGGCCCGAAAGGTAGCATGTTGAAGGTCCCGAGAATCGCATTGCCCCACATCCATGGAATGATGATCACTTCGAGGATTGGATTCGCTGTAGCTCCCATCAATACCATGCCAAGACCAAGGCTCCATAGAGCTACATTGGTGATGGGTCCTGCCAGTGCTATCTTACCGAATTGACTTCGGCTTGTGTTCCCAACCACCATCACCGCTCCAGGAGCCATGAAAACGATGCCGAACGCGGCGGCCAGCAGTACACCGAAGCGCAACCCGCCTGGTGAGGCTCGGAATTCAGCCCAGCATCCGTAATGACGGGCAGCGACTTTGTGTGCCATCTCGTGTAAGACGAAGGCAGGGGCCAAGGCGAGAAAGTAGACGATGCCGCCAAATACGAAGGTCTGTGGAGAGGCCAAAGCGCCCCAGATTCCATTCGTCGTCATGAAGGCGAGGGCGATGGTGAAAGCGAGGGTGGCTTGCGACAGATGCTGGACCTCGATCTTCGAGAAATGCCATATCGAGCCGGTGTGGACTATCGTCGGGCGCTGCTGAGGCTGCTGCCCGAAGACTCGGAAGAATGGCTGCCCCCCACCTTCATTCGCGAACACCACTCTGACGTGAGGTTTCCGCCAAGCACCGTCATCGCGGGCTCGAGCATGGGTGCGAGGCGACTTGCTGCGATCGAATGGATCCGCCTCGAGGCGCGAGGCTCTGGGATCCCTTTCGGCTGCCATCTGGACGCTTCCTTGCCACCGACTCGTTTGAAGGCTCGGGGCGCTCAATCCTCTTCCAGAAGCTCACCGATTTCAGCAATCAGATCGTCCCAAGTTGGAACTTCCTGAGGTTTCTCAACCCCAAACATCGCCAGCATCTCCTCGCGCTCAGCCGCATCGGGAGGGCGCTTTGCCCAAGGACTCTGATTGGCTACGTCCTTGATCAATGACCTCTCCTGCTTCCTCCTCTGACGAGCAAATCTGGCTTCTACCTCTTCGATCGTCGTCGCCTCTTCGATTCCTTGATGAGCGTCGATGAGTCGTTGGTAGACCAACATCGATTCTCCATGTATCGTATCGTCGATGTGTTTGCTCGGCTCGGCCAGCATCGTCACGAACTCGCGCGCCAGCCGCTCTGCCTTGCTCGAGGCTGGTCCACTGGTCAACATCTCCCGCGCCCGTGCGTGCGATTCGATGCAGACGCGGCACCTCTCGCTGCCCGCCACGTCCGCAGCATCGCAGGTCAGGCAACAGACTGCGAAGCCCATCTGCTCCATCGCTCGTCTAGGAAGTGACATCGGCAACACCTGCACATACGCGATGGAGATGAATGCTCCCGCTGCTGGAGCATTCACCAGAAAGCAGGGTGGGAGTAAGAGAATTCTGTAATCCATCTCCGCACGGCTGAGGCGAACATCTATTCGACATGGGTCAACTGACCTATCGAGAGGTGGCTATGCTATGGAAGAAGGTATCAAAATCACTGCTGACATGAAACAGGATCGGGGGAAATTACTCGTCGAAGCCCGTATCGAGAACAATTCGGAGGAACCGATCGAGGGAATCAAGATGTGCGTACGCTATGACTCATCTGACTTCTCTGCTCGGGGCGGAGCCTGCGTGAGGATGGGTTACGTCTTGCCTGGCGGTGCACGGACTCACAAATTCATTCTTGAACCGCGCCATCTTACCGAGGATTCGGAGTTGCGAGTCAGGGTCAAGGGGCGCATCCGCGAAGCTGCAATCACAAATGAGATCGAGTTGGGTACTGTGAACATGAAGGTCTCGAAGAGGGGTTACCAGCGCGGTCACCCACTCTTGCAAGAGTGATTACTTTCGCTTCTTGAGAAGTTCCGACTTCTGCATGATGATGACGGCGCTGAGCAATAACACCAACGCCGTAATCGCCATCACCACGGTCATATCGACAGTTTCGTCAGCTCTCGGAACTTCCGGCTCGGGTTGAGGTTCTGGCTGAGGTTCGGCTTCAGATTCTAAGAAGACGATGGTCAACTCGTCCTCAGCCGTCGATGAGCCGAAAGATACTGTCACGATGACGGTCTGGCCATCGACGACATTGACCATCAGCAGATGAGTTCCTTCAGAGATCCGCCCGTAGACTTCATCGCCAACGACGACCTCTGCTCTGCAGCCACCTTCACAACTCAGCGTCATGGCGATTCGAGCCATTCCTGGCTCGCTGATCTCTTGCAGCAACTCAAGACTGACCGAGACTGTCGGACAACCGTCCAAGGAACCGGGAGTTTCTGGACAGGACTCGGCCGAATCATTGAGACCGTCACCATCTGTGTCACGCTGACTTGGACCGCATCCGTTCCGGTCTACTTCCTCACCTTCGGGCGTTCCTGCGCAAAGGTCATCGGAATCCACGAGGCCATCACCATCGCTGTCGCGCTGACTCTCACCACACCCTGCATCGTTGGCGACCTCTTCCGGCGGTGTCCATGCACATTCGTCGAAGGCGTCGGCTACTCCGTCTCCGTCACCATCTCGTTGGTATGCGGCGCAGCCGCTCGCATCGACCTCTTCTGCGGCAGCGGTACCGGGGCAGGAATCGAAGGCATCGAAAATTCCGTCGTCGTCAGAATCTCTCTGATAGGCTGAACAGCCATTATCGTCAACCGCTCTTTCTGGTTGGGTTCCTGGGCATTGATCGAATGCGTTGACGATACCGTCGGAGTCGTAATCAGCCTGTGTCCCACTGCATCCCCAAGCGTCCACCGAGACGCCAACAGGAGTGGTTTCGGGGCATTGGTCGGTCGCGTCCGAGATGCCATCGCTATCTGAGTCCAATTGGCTGAGCGAGCAACCCGCTTCGTTGGCTTGCTCGCCTGTCGGCGTGTTCGGGCAGTCGTCGTCTGGGTCGAGCGCGCCGTCTCCATCGCTATCAACGGGCGGGGGGCAACCCATGCTATCGATCTCGCCACCCGGCATCGTGTCGTCACAATCATCCTCGGTGTCTGCCATTCCATCGCCGTCGTAGTCAGACACACCGACTGCCTCCCTGAAAATCAGTGAAAGCAGGCGATGGATCGGTGCTGTCGGATGCTTGTTGTCGAAGAAAATGAAGCGATTCGGGACAGGGTCGATCGGGTCGTCGCTGTCACAGGTTATGCCATCATGCTGGCAAGCAGAATGGGTGACATTGTCGAATCCGAAGGCCGAGGGATTCCAGTAAGCTTCCTCGAAGGCCCCCCAGACAGGAATCACGCTGACGTCGACGCTGTGCTGGGCTGCGAGCGTTGTCGCCAACGTCGCGACCGCGGAGTTGAAGTCAGAGATGACCGTGGCCTTGGCAGCCCTGTCCTCATCCGAGTCGTCTCGGAATTCGGGGATTCTGTCGATTGGTGGTATTTCGAATAGAATCACTCTCTCGGCCCCATCGCTGATCAATTGCTCAGCGTGTTCATTGATGTTGTTCACCAAGTCTTGACCGTTGTCAGCACCGTTACGCACGTCGTTGCCACCAGCCCACAGACCGACGACTTCGTCGCTGCTGATATCGAAAGAATCAGTATATTCGTCGACCTGCCGGCCGACATTGGGAATCACCCAGAGATAGTATCCATTCGCTGTAGTCGCGCCTCCGTAGGCGCGATTGTTGCCGGCATCAGTGCCCTGCGCCGTAACCGTGTTGATGCCGAGCCAATCATGCACCCTCTCCAACCAGACATTGCCATTGGTGAAGCGTCCGCCGAAGTATGGTGGGCTCTCAGGTGTGCCCCAGTCACGGTATGCATTGCCAGCATCGGTGAGGCTGTCACCGAAGAGAATCAGATCACCCCAATCTGGCGCAATCATCTTTCGAAAAACCGAGAACTTCTCCGAAATAGAAACCGCGCTCGTCGGCTCGCCCGCCTTCTCGAGGGTTGCTGTCAAGAGATAGAGATGCGAATCGGTAGAGAAATGCCAGACTTCGAGGGTTTTGTAATGATTCGAGCCCGATGGTTGGAAATAGATCGTATCCGAGGCCAGAGAGGTCCCTTGAGTCGTGTTTCCCTCTCTGAGGTTCCAAGTCAGGATATAGGTATCAGTATTCGACAATCCTGAGGCGCTGAACACCGCTTGGAAGGATTCGTCGGACATCAGGATGCGGTCATTGAGATCGACGTTGAGGGTCAAGTCCGCATCCTTGGCGCCGGCAGACCCAGAAACGAAGTTGCCGGCGCTCGAAATCAGCAGCAACGACACGAGGATTAGCGGGCTCAATCGTGTCGTCATATTCGGCCTCCTTCGGCGATGCATTAATGAAAGCGACTGTTGAATGCGCCGCTCTCAGAATGAACCACCACGCGCACTGCTCTCAAACCTGCGGATTGAAGGACATATATGCCTTGAAATGCCCATGGATGATGAGATTCGCGCCAAAGAGATGGGGGATTACGCCCATGAAGGAAACCGGTAATTCCAATTCAAGTACTGGACGAGGCCAGAGACTCTCGATGATGGTTGCCAAAGCCTCGTGGAGTGATCTTTTTGGATGCTGAAACGATCCATCGGCGTCGCTGGGCAATCTTGGGCGTTATGAGTCTGAGTCTCCTCATCGTGATGCTGAATAATGTCACTCTCAACGTCGCTCTTCCCGAACTCTCAAAGGATCTGCGAGCGGACAATACTGAACTTCAGTGGATAATGGATTCTTACGCCTTGATTTTTGGCGGAACCCTCCTCGTTATGGGCGCTTTAGGTGATAGGTTCGGCCGTAAAGGCGCTTTGCAAATCGGCCTGATCATGGTTGCAGGCGCTTCTGCAGCGACTGCGATGTATGCATCTACCTCTGGAGAAGTCATTGTCGCGCGGGCGATTATGGGTTTGGGAGCGGCACTGGTCATGCCCTCGACCCTCTCAGTAGTGGTCGTCGTCTTCCCTCCTGAGGAGCGGGGGAAAGCGGTTGGAATTTGGGCTGCGATGGCCGGTGCGGGTGCCCCAATTGGGCTTCTCGTCGGTGGTTGGGCTGTCGAGAATTATGACTGGCAGATGGTTTTCTGGGTCAATGTCCCAATCATCGCTTTAGCTCTTCTTCTGGGGTTATTTCTCGTTCCGCACTCGAAGGATAATCAACAGCGCCCACTCGACCCAATCGGGGCTTTGCTCTCAATTGGGGCCTTGGGTTCTATTCTCTATGCAATCATAGAGGGACCGAGCGCTGGTTGGACATCGAGTGAGATTCTGGGCATCGGTACCTTGGGCATCGTGCTTTCGCTGCTCTTCGTTAGGTGGGAGCGGAAAATCGAGTTTCCGATGTTGCCGATTGAATTCTTCCGCGACCGTCGGTTTTCAATGGGCTTGCTCGCCATCATGCTCGCATTCTTCGTGATGTTCTCATTCATGTTCACCCAGATGTTGCACTTCCAACTGGTTAGGGGCCATAGCGCGCTCGAGGCTTCGCTACGATTCTTGCCACTACCGCTCGGTCTGATGCCAGCGGCAGCGAATAGTGACCGTTTGGTGGCTCGATTTGGTAGCAATAACGTGGTCTCAGCGGGTCTGACTCTAGTGACGGTCGGAATGCTGATTTTTACAACCGTGACCGTCGAGACTGATTACTCGAAATTAGCCCTCATCTTCTTACTCATCGGATTAGGAATGGGATTGATTATGGCTCCCTCGACCACTCTAGTGATGGGATCGATCCATACCGATAAAGCCGGAGTAGGCAGTGCTACCAATGATGCTAGCAGAGAGATTGGTGGGGCTCTCGGAATCGCCATTGGCGGTTCGGTTCTGAACGAATTCTACCAACGAAACATGGTTGTGCCAAACGGCCTTGAACATCTCGGCCAATTGCCGTACGAGTCATTTGCGGCTGCGATACAAATCGGTGGAGAAATGGTCGCTCAGGGGAATATGGCTGGGGACGAACTCATCGAATATGCTAGATTTGCTTTCGTTGAAGGTATGGTCGCATCGGCTTATGCCTCCGCTGCGATCGCTTTCATGACTGCAATTCTAGTGAAGATTTACATGCCAGCCCGAAGGATTGAAGCCGCTTCTGACGACTTGGGATGAGCGCTTGTTTCTCCCTTCTTCGGCCAATAACGGCAATCCGATGCCTTCATTCGTAGTGTAACGAGCCTCGTCGTGATGAAGGTTCGTTCAAGCTCTGGGCTGGTGGTTGGCTTCGCGTGGGCGGCGATGAGTACGAGATGAGTCGATGAGCGCCGATGCTGAATGGCTCATCTCGATGCTTTCAACTGAATATGACCTTCGCCCTCCCAGAACGATGGCTGCTGAGTCGAAGTATCTCTCGAATCCAAATTCGGTGCTTCTGCACGACAAGGCAGGTATTGCAATCGGACACGCGGCCCTGATTCAATCAGGGTCTGATCTAGAATTGATCTGCGTCGTCATCGCCCCCGAGAAACGTGGTACTGGCCTCTCGCACCACCTCATTCAAGAGGTTCTCGCAAAGCGTTCTGGCCGAGGTCGAGTACTTTGTTGGACGCGCTCACGAAGCCTCGCTTCGACCTTGCTTGTCGCTGGCTTCGAGCGACGGTCTTGGCCTGGATTCACCATGGCCCTCAGAGTCTTGGCCGACCGGACTCTCAGAGTCCTTAGACAATTGTTTGGTCTTCACTTTGGCAGATTATGGCACCAAACCCTGCACCTTGGACAATACAATCTGTATGTCCTCGAGTGAAGACGACTCGAATGATCAACCGAGTCGTCGGTTGAGTTCGGCGAGCAGAAGCCGAGGTATCTCCGTCCCGATGACCCTCCGCTCGCCGTCTGGATGCTCGAATCCAAGAGATGTTGCATGCAAGCATAATCTGTTGACGCTGGCCATGCCGAATCCGTGCCGGTTATCGCCGGCGACCGGGCAACCGAGGTGAGCCATGTGTAGGCGGATCTGGGCTCTGCGACCGGTGTCGATCTTGATGTGAATGAGGCTGTGTGCGGGTCCGACTTTCTCTAGTCGCCAGTGTGTGATGGCTTCGCGGCCGGCTCTTTTTCCCTTATCGACCAGTCTGACACGCTTGTCTTTGGACTCCTGAATACGCAGAGTGATGCTACCGGACTTCGCCTCCGGTTCGCGGTGCACGACCGCGTGGTAGACTCGCTCTATGGTGCGATCTTTGAATTGTGATTGGAGGAAGTCCTTGGTCTCTGGCGTGCGCGCGAATATCATGCAGCCTGAGGTATCTCGGTCGAGCCTGTGCACCAGCAGTGCGCGGCTTCGTCCGTTCTCCCATGCCCATTTCGCCGTGCGGTCGAACATCGTGTCCGCCTCACCGTGGTCTGTGGCCACCGAGAGCAGGCCAGCGGGTTTGTCGACGACGATGACTTCGTCGTCGGAATAGATGACCTCTGGCTCGGGAATCTCCTCTTTGGGCTTGCTCAGCGGCTTGTCGCCATCGGCACGGGCGAGTACTTCGACGGTCGAGCCGGTTTTGAGCGGCATATTGGCTCGGCTCGCCTTCTGGCCATCGACTCGAACCCTGCCGTGGTCGACCATTCGGCGCAGAGAATTGCGCTTCGCGGTGGGGTGCAAGAGAGCGAGAACGTCGATGAGGGGGGCTGCGGTCTCAACCACGATTGAAGGGTCCGCCATGTCTTCGCCAAGGAATAACGGCAATCAATGTTGGTGGTAGGGAGGGACTGCAAGACTCATCAAGCAGAAACCGTCAGAATGGACGATGAGTGCTATGGGCGAGAGCGGGGGGGGCGATGTCGGCGTCAAGACTCTCGATGCTGCTGAAGAGATTCTGCACGCGAGGAGAATCGACAGAATCCTTGGATATGTGCGAATGAAGATGGACGTGGCTCTAGCCGCCAACAACGAACTATCCTCCACCCGGACTCAGATTGTCCAGATGGGTGCTTTCCTTCTCGTCGCCTTCGTCATCGGCACGGGAGGTGTGGAATCACTGCTGGAGTGGAAAGAGTATTCTCTGGTCGTTGCATCCGTCAGTGCACTGATTGTCTCGCTCGTGGTTCTGCGCGTGACTAGGACGAGTGCAATTTATACAGACATCGTGATGGATGAATTCCACGCTCTCGAAACCATCTATTCGCTCATCGTCTGGGAGACTGCAGACGACCTCGAGGCTCTGACCGCAGAGATCGCTGCTGTCGAGCGCGGAACCAGAAGCCGCATCGATGCTGAGAACAAACGCCATCGCCTCCTCACTGGAACGATTCTGCATACGATGATCCATTACGAAAGGCATAGCCCTTTCCAGGACGACATCGGTCAGAGTGAGCATGTTCTTCCGGTCTCTAACCTCGATGGGCATCGCCACGGCTGAGGCTCGGTTTCACTCCCACCATACGGTGAGGGATTCAATCTTAAGTCCAAGACGGCGCTTCCAGATTATCTGGATCGCCTGTTTCACATCGAATGGCATGTCTGAGATGAGTTTCTGGAATGCGGTTTCGGCTTGAACCATGTCTTCTTCGGTGTCTTCGTAGTCGATCGTCTCGACTATCTCAATCACCCGCAGTGCTGCGCTGGTCATCTTACCAACGATTCCGTCAACCTTCAGGCCGGCCTCTTCTTGGAATGCCTTGACCGCCTCCCCGGTCTGTGAGCCAAACGAACCGTCGACTCCAATCTTCTCTTCGTTGGCTGCATTGAGAATTTCCTGGAGTCGGGTCACGTCGTCTCCTTTTATGCCACTGGAGAGGTTCCTGTCACCGAATTTTCCAGAGAATGGTTCCTCCTCGAAGCCGATGAAGAACCCATAGAGGCCACCGAGCATGGGGATTACACCAATAAAAGTGACAAGGACCGTGGGCACACACCACGCCCAAGAAATCATATTGAAGATGCGAAATCCTACGAAAAAGAGGTAGAACCAGAACGGGCCAAAGAAAAAGACCACGAAAGACCAGCCAGACATCTCATGTCGGCGCCATAGAGGAGTTCGGAAGAATGCCCAATATGCGCACAGGAAGGATCCTATCCAAGGCATCAGTGCCCAGTAATTGGCCCAGATCGCAAGTAACCCCCACCAACGTGATTCGTACAAAGTAGCCTGCGCCAGCTCTGGTAGTTGCCAAACTAATACCGCGAAGGTCAGCCAAAATATTCCTCCAACGAAAAGGCCGAAGGACCAGCTCCATAGTAGGCTAGAATCATCAGGAATATTCGGGTCGTCGGGGGGTGAGGAGTCTGTGGGCGGGTCGTCGGCGGATGAGGAATATGTGGTAAATTTCTCAACCTTGGAGTATCGACTAGAGCCGTGATCACGAGGGGGCACACATCAATGACTAACCAGTCTGGTTATTTGGTTTGCGTTAGCACGATTTACGGACATACTCGACTGCGTTGTGGAAAATCGCCATTCCTTCACCCTCACCGTGTTCTTCGGGACTCGCTAGGTCACGTGTCCACGTCGCTCCTAGCCATGTGGAATGGTTGGCTTCCGGATGTGGCATCAGGCCGAATACGAGGCCCGATGGGTCACAAACACCGGCTATGTTGCGCCAGCTTTGGTTTGGCGAGACCGGGTATGGAAGTACTTCGTCCGAGCTCGCGGGATAAGTGGACTTCGGGTCGACGTAGCGCACAGCCAATTGACCGGTTTCGGCCCACTCATCAAGGAGTGCTCGGTTATCGGTGACGAACTTTCCTTCACCATGACGAACTGGCACTCGGATGCGAATCAGACCCTTGGTCCAAATGCATGGGCTGTTGGGGTCGAACTCCAGGGTAACCCAACGATTTTCGTAATGCCCACTGTCGTTCAGTGCCAAGGATGCTGTCTGGGTCAGGCTGACCTCTTCATCACCAGGGAGGAGGCCCATTTTGACAAGGACTTGGAAGCCGTTGCAGATACCTATCACTGGTTTGCCTGCTTTGACGAATTCACGAACCTGCTCGCGCAATCCGAAGCGAAGGCGGTTGCCCATCAATCGTCCGCTGCCAAGGTGATCTCCGAATGAGAATCCACCAGGAACGGCCATGATGTGGTAGTCTTCAAGGCTCAATTCACCATTGACGAGTCGGTTGACGTGAACTCGCTCGGCAATCGCACCAGCCATCTCGAAGACTGCTATGGTCTCAGTTTCACAATTGATTCCGAAGCCGGACAGGACTGCCACTCGTGGTTGCTCGATCATTGGTTCGCACCCCCATCGAGTGTACCTTTCCAGGCAGTTCTGAGTGCATCCATTGAGGCTTGCAGCACCTCTGTTTCACGATAATTGATAGTGATATCATCACCCTCCCCCACCGCCCCTAACAAGGTGCAGGAATTGCCAGCCATCGCCTTGAGGAATGCTTCCTCCTGATTGGCTGCGATGCTGACGAGAATACGCCCGAGACTCTCTCCAAACAGTGCGCCCCACTCGTCGAGATGGCTGCAGTCACTCTCAAGTCCAGCGATATCGATGGTTGCTCCAGAGTCGGCGCCGAAGCAGCACTCTGCCAGTGCTGCGGCGAGCCCCCCGTCACTGCAATCGTGTGCGCTGGCTACCAGTCCTTGGCTCATCGCTGCAGTCAAAGCACGGTACATCGCCAAGTTGCGCCCTGCTTCGATCTGCGGTATGTCGCCCCCTATTCCACTCATTCCGTCAGACTCGTCTCTGAGCATGAAGCCGAGCTCGCTCGCCCCGAGTTCTTGGTGGGTTTCACCGAGAAGATAGATTAGGTCACCAGCCTTCTTGAAATCACTTGAAACCGCCTTTCGCACATCGACGTGGTTGCCGATCAAACTGAACAACATAGTAGGTGGAACGCTGATCTTCTCACCGTACATCACCACATCATTCTTCATCGAATCCTTGCCACTGATGCACGGTAGATTGTAGGCTCGACAGACCTCATCCAAGGCACGGTTGGCACGCACTAACTGTGCGAGTTTGTAGCGGCCGTCAGGGGTTGTTGCGGATTCCACAGGGTCGGGCCAACAGAAATTGTCGAGGCCAGCGATAAGGTCGAGATCGACGCCGACACAGACTGCATTTCGCAGTGCTTCGTCAACGCTGGCTGCTACCATGGCAAATGCGTCGATGTCTGAATATCTCGGAACTATACCATTCGAAATAACCGCGCCTTGGGTCTGGCCTTGAATCGGCGCGAGTACCGCTGCATCGCCCGGAGCATCGTGATTCACGCCACAGAAAGGCTTGATGACAGATTGGGCGATGACTTCGTGATCGTATGAGCGCACCCACCATTCCTTGCTGGCGATATTCGGGCGCGCCATCAACCGACGCAGAATATCACCCATGCCGGCTGCATCGCATCGAGGGAAGATGATCGGCTCGTGAACGGGGGGTGTCCATTCGGATTCGAGTTGCAGTTGGGGGCAGCCGTCATAGAGGAATGAAATCGGCAGATCGGCTACGGTCTGTTCACCGAATCGGACTATGAATGAGCCGGAATCGGTGAAGGTTCCGACTGCCGTCGCCTCGACTTCGTGCAGCGCTGCGAGTGCCTCGAACGCTTCGCAATCAGCCGGTTTCACACCCACCGTCATGCGCTCTTGCGACTCCGAGACGAGAATCTCCCAGGCCGAGAGCCCAGCTTGTTTCAGCGGCACGACAGAGAGATCCAGATCCGCCCCGCCGGTCAACTCTGCCATCTCGCCGACGCTGCTCGAAAGGCCGCCAGCACCATTGTCGGTGATGACTTGGATGAGGCCGCTGTCGCGTGCCTCCAGAATCATGTCGACCATCTTCTTCTGGGTGATTGGGTCGCCTATCTGAACCGCCGAAGATGGACTCTCTTCCGTCAGCACGATGCTTGAGAATGTGGCGCCGTGAATTCCATCAGAACCGACTCTGCCGCCGACCATGTAGACGATATCGCCAGGTGTCGGCGTCTTGATGTGAGACTCTCTTCCATCGGGCAAACGACGAGGCATCATACCTACCGTCCCACAATAGACGAGCGGTTTGCCCAAGTATCGATCATCAAAGATAATCGCCCCATTGACAGTAGGAATACCAGACTCATTTCCTCCAGCCCGGACGCCCGCGTGAACGCCTCGGAAGACACGTGAGGGGTGGAACAGTCCTTCGGGGATCTTGCCGGAATAGTCTGGTGGGCCGAAACAGAAGATATCGGTATTCGCAATCGGACGCGCGCCCAGACCCGTCCCCAGAATATCGCGATTGACGCCAACGATACCCGTTATGGCGCCACCGAATGGGTCCAGTGCGCTCGGAGAATTATGGGTTTCTGCCTTCATGCAAAGACTCCAATCGTCATTCCAAGCGATGACTCCGGAGTTGTCATGGAAGATCGAAAGTAGCCAATCGACCTCTGATTGAATGTCCAGCGTAGGCTTCATGATGTGCGTCTTGAACAGTGAATCAATAGTCGAATCTTCTCCGGTCTCAGTGTCGACATGATGGATTCGGGCAGCGAATATCTTGTGTGAGCAATGCTCTGACCAAGTCTGTGCCAGACACTCGAGCTCGACATCGGTTGGTGCGTTTGGAACCAGCCCCCTCACCTCTCTCGCAGCCCTGACTTCGTCACTTCGGTAGTGCCTCTGAATCGCTTGCATCTCGTCGAGGTTCAGTGCTAGAAGGCCGGTCTCGCTGATCTCGATCAGATCTTCGTTGGATACTTCGAGATTGACGACCGACGGCTCTTGATGACTCAATGGTTGGCGGTCGGGAAAGTCCAATGTGGGCCAATTTCCAGCTTGGCAGTCAGCTCTTTGTGCGATTTTCGCTCGCTCTATCATCGGATTGTGCAACTTGCTCGCCAACCATTCTGTAGTGGTTCCTTCCGGCACCCCCCAGAAGAGATATGTTCGACTGGCCACCATCTCCGCTCGTCCTGCCAAGTGCGGGAATATCGTCAGTAGTCCGTCGAGTCCGGCTTGCGCTGCATTGTCGGTGACGCCAGGCTTGAATCCGGACGCGATGACTATCTGAGGAGAATCAGGGAAGACTGATTTGTCATCCAGCAGGGGGCTGTCGACGCTGCCCCGCTCGATCACCGGGTCGGCGAATAAATCGTATACCACTCGTTCCGCTTCTTCGGAGGTCAGCGTGGCGCGAATCTGGTAGCCTAAGATCACTCGAACCGCGCCAACGTCAACTCCATAATTCGATTCAAACATCAATTTGACCGAGTCGCCGCGCGCATCTGGAAGTCCCTCGAGGTCTCGGGTAGTAACCTCGAATGAATGAACCGGAGTCGACATACCCATGAGTGAACCTCGGTGGTGCTTAACCGTGGCGTGCCGTCAATGAACCAACCGGTGCAGGCCATAGGCCTGAATCATGATTCAGGGGGAAAGGCTTGAGATACCTTCAGCGGCGGATTGCCTCGATGCAACCGCAGGACGCATGGGGTGCGCGCTGGACTGATTGTGCCAACCCTCTCGCCCACCGCTTCATGCAGACGGCTGCTCGTAAGGGCTCACTGGTGTGCCTGGCCGCTGACATGAGAACTGTTGACGAATTGGTTGACTTGGTGAATCTCGCTGGCCCCCACATCGCTGCACTGAAGACTCACGCCGACATGGTCGACGACTTCTCACGGGAGAATTGGCAGCGTCTGGTAGAGTCGGCACAACAGCACGATCTGCTGCTCTTCGAAGACAGGAAGTTCGCCGACATCGGCAAGGTCTCACAGCAACAGATGGCTGGTGCTCATGATATTCGCTCTTGGGCAGACATCGTCACTGCTCATCGAGTATCCGGGCCCGATGTGATTGATGGCATCGCCGCCGCTTGGGCTGATGTCGAGAGGGTCGGCGGCGTTCTCTTGCTGGCACAGATGTCGAGCCGTGGTAATATGCTGGGTTCTGAATACACGACTCAGACCCTCGCCACAGGCCGGGGTTCTCCGCATGTGATAGGATACATCGGCAATGGCAGTTCCGCTGAAAGAATCGGCGCACTACGAGCCGAGGTTGGAAATGGACAGATGATTTGGACGCCGGGGGTGAATCTCGATGTAGGTGCTGGAGCGATGGGGCAGCGCTACGGGCATCCACGTGATGCGGTGCTCGCGGGGTCGGATGCGATCATCGTCGGCTCTGGCATCCATGCTGCCGACGATGTTGCTGTTGCTGCTGCGGAATACGCGAGTGTGTCATTCCAAGCTCTTCTGGACCGTGTCTGAGGATATATCGTGAATCTTGAATCTCTGCTCAATCTGATTCTGGCGCTGCTCATTCTTTCCGCCGTCTCAGTGCTTCTTCTCCGAGAATTAATCAAGCGCTGGAGAATCGGACTGCGATTGGCTGCAGGAGATGAAAGTCTGTTGACCGACGGTTCTGTCTCCATGAAGACCGTCACCGATGGTCCGCCTGGAAGCTCGATTGTGAATCAAGTTCCTGCTGTCTTGATTGTTGATGAAAGCAGTGAAATCAATTGAACAGGGACGAGATTGTGGAACGGAATTCTTCGATGAGATTGTTCAAATCGACCAAGCCGAGGTAATGCGCAGCACCCAGAGACCCTCCTGTGAGCAGGAAGAGAACGGCCAATCTCACCAACCAACGAACCTTGCTCCTCTTCTTTTGAGGTTTGAAATCGGCCACCGAAGCAGTAGAGGCTGATGGTAATTCGACGTTCGTCGAATCGTCAGGTGTGGTATCTGGAAGTGGGGGCAAGCCAGGCATCACCGGCGTCCCTGGCATCATTGGAAAGGCAGGGGGTTCGGGTTCGGGGTCTTCGAGAACGGGGTAGAGCGCGTCGAGATCCGAAAGTCCTGGGGCTTCTGGAATGGTGCCATGCCAATCACTCCAAGCCTCACCGACCTGGGCGTCTGTAATCGGCGTCACCAAGACGCCGACGGCCCCCGAGGAGTATGCGGCATCTTCGGCGATCGTCTTCCGACCATGGCTAGTGACGAAGACGATTCGCGCCGAAGAGTCGGCTTCTCTCATCTCCAGGGCGGAGACATGTCCGTCAAGTGTCGGAATGTCGAGCGCGATGAAGACCAAAGCGGGTCGTAGTTGCACATATCGGTCGACTGCACTATCGCCGTCACCGCATACATCGATGCTCCATCCGCGCTTGTGCAAGACTCGTTTGAGGTGTCCTTCGATGATTGGGTTGCCAACCATCACCAGTGCCGTGTTCGACTCCTCTGTTGTCATGCTCGTCGCGACACACGAGCAGTTGTTGATGAAAGACGCGGTCGACTCACTCAGTCGTCGCCCAGAATCGAGTCCAAGAGCCATTGCGGGTCGAAATCGCGAAGGTCGTCGTAACCTTGGCCGACTCCAGCCAGCACTATGGGTCGGCCGGTAGCGTGCGAAATGGACAATGCAGCACCACCTTTGGCATCGGTATCGAGTTTGCAGAGCACGGCTCCATCGAAATTGAGCATCCTCTGGAACTCCTTCGCCTGAATCACCGCATCATTTCCTGCCAAGGCATCGGCGACGAAGAGCACCAGATGTGGGCGCGTGACTCTGTGTACCTTGCGCAGTTCCTCCATCAGGTTGATCTTGTTCTGCATTCGGCCCGCGGTGTCGATTATCACGATATCCTCTCCCCTCGCCGCTGCGCTCTCACAAGCATCACGTGCAATCGCCGCTGCATCACCGCCGCGCTGACTACGGATGCAGCGTACCGAGAGTCTGTCTGCATGGTTCGCCAACTGTTCGATTGCGCCTGCGCGGAAGGTGTCGGCGGCGGCTAGCACCACCGAGTAGCCATTCTGCTGCAGACGATGTGCGATCTTCGCTGTGGTCGTCGTTTTACCAGTGCCATTGACGCCGACCATCATGATTGAGACTGGAGTTGCTTCGGCTGCGAATGACTTCACGGTCTTATCGAAATCCCAGTAACCTGACTCCAACAGATCGAGCAGTACTTTTCGCAAAGCCTCATCGATGACATCGGCCAATTCGGCCTTGCGACCGATGCGGGCTCCGATCAGCGAGCCGCGTAGCGCAGTCATCACCTCTTCGACAGCGGTGTGACCCATGTCGGCCATCAGAAGATCTGTTTCCAACTCCTCTAGAATCTCATCGAGAACCTTACTGGATGCGATGATGCGGCCGCCCCGCTTTACTTCTGATTCACCCAGATCCACTTTAATCGCGACTTCGTCGGTAGCCACGAGTGCGCGCCCAGTGGTGCTTCTCATTCGGTCGTGTGGTGGTTTTTCCTCGGGCTCATCCGAAGTTTTCGCCGCTGCCACGGATGCGGCCCGAACAGCCTTCTTACGGGATTTCTTGTCAACCGGTTGACTGAACGGATCATCAGGTAATTCCTCGACGAAATCATCCCATTGTTCCTCTACTTCTTCTTTGAATGTCTCGAAGCCGGGGGGTGGTGGCGGAGGTGGTGCGTCCTTCGCGCGCTCCATCGCCTCCATCAATTGACGGCGTTGAATCAGCGCTTCCTCGGCTTCGATAGAATCTTCCTCGACTGTGAATTCTTCTTCATCGACCGCTTTCTCAGCGCGTTTCTTGAAGCGGTCGAACAAACCCATTATTCCACCTCAATCATCCAATGTCAGATCGGTTCCTCGCTTGCGACGTCTGCGGCGGGTCTTCTGCTCTATCGGCTCTTGCTCTGTGGGGGGTGTTTTAGGGCTCAGTGCGGCGGTTTCGGGGGCATCATCCTGGAATGCTTTGGCCCCGTCGTTGAATTGATTCGCGAGTTCGATGACGAGTTTCTCGGTCTCATCGAATTCGACTTTCAGTGTGTCCATCAGCCCAATGAGTTCCTCGTTCCGATGGGTCAGCATCTCCAACGCTTCTTCTCGCGTTCGTTCGGCTTGAACACCACTGCCTATGTCTATCACTGCACCAGACTCACCCAGAACATCTGCGATGATCTGGACGCCCCCGCCCAGAGGAATCATCACATTGCTCGCTCCCCCCTCCGGGATGGATTCGAGGGCGAGAAGCGCCCTCGCTTGCTCCTGTCTAACCTCATCCAATCTGATGACCTGCTGCTCGATGGTCTGCAAACGCTCGCGGTTCAGTTCGACGAGTTGGGCGAGACGTTGCAACTCGGCTCGGTCGGATGTGGGGTTTTGTGCGCCGCCAGCCCTACGCTCAGAGGTGCCCATCGAGGATAGCGAGATGTGCGGGTGCAATGAAGCCGTCGCAGGTTAAACCTCGACGTGTGAGTAAGGTGTAGGATCAATGAGTATAGGATTACTCGCCGTCCCATATGCCTTCGTCAATCATGAATTCCATCACTCTCTTGGAGACATTCGCGCGATTGCCGCCACGCACGCCTGTGGCTGATACCGCGAAGACCTCAGGGGGGATGTCGTCTGCCTCACGGAGCTCGTAGCCGACCTTGCGACCGTAGGAGATTGCTTCGATGTCGGGCATGACCCATGCCTCCACCTCTTCACCTGCATATCTGTACTCAATCATCCTCTTCCGAGCGTCGGTCGAGAAGGGGTCTGAGTCTGATACTGGTGTGTCTCGGATACCGACGACGACCCTCTTGCCCTGATCCAATTCTCTTTGGATCAACCACTCGTGACCCACGTGAAGTGGCTGCCATCGGCCTGGCAGAAGGACTGCCTTGGGTTTCTCGAAGAGATGTGCGAGCTGGTCGACCATGTCATCAATGGAATTACCCACAACACCGCTGGAATCCAATGTTATGTGGGCGCACTTCGGCTCGTCGAATGGGTCGTTGATGCCAGTGAAGTTGGTGATTTCGCCGGAACGAGCCTTCGCGTACAACCCCTTCACATCTCTATTCTCGCAGACTTCCAGCGATGTGGAGATGTGGACCATGACCGCATTGTCTGGTAAGCTGTCGAGAATCTTCTCGCGCACGTCTTCGTAAGGTGTGATGAAAGAGCAGATAACGTGTGTGTGTTTGGATATCATTCTAGCCATCTTGGCGATGCCAAGCAGGTGTCGCTCCCTTCCCTCGCGGCTGAAATCGTGGTTGGAGAAGAAGTCCCTGATGGTGTCCCCATCCAATACCTCGCAACCAAAACGCTCAGCGGCAGCCATTGCAATGGTCGTCTTCCCTGCGCCTGAGAGGCCTGTGAACCAAACTACCTTGTTAACCATCTTTCATCCCTCTAGGAGCGGGCGAATTATGGCCTGTATTTCATTGCGACGGCTGCCTGAGGTCTCTCAACGAGCGTGAATTCCTATATCGGAAGGTCTTGAGCCAGAGTCATGGAGGTTGGGCTGTCGATGGTTCCTCGCGTTGATGCGTTTCTTCTCGGCGCCCCAAAATCTGGCACCACCTGGTTGGCTGAGGCACTGACGCAGCATCCAGGAATCTGTGTCTCGGAGCCGAAGGAGCCGAACATGGTGGCGACGCACAAAGGAACTTTTCCACGGGATGATTCGAAGCCTGATTGGTCTGCATATTCGACCTGCTTCGCCGCTGATGGAGTTAGAATCGATTGTTCTGTTCACGCGCTCGCTTGTCCGCTCGCACCCCACCGTGTTGCGGAAAATTAGCCGGCCGCGCGCTTTGTCATCTGTCTGCGCGAGCCGGTCAGTCGAACCATCTCACATTGGAACATGATTCTCGATACTGGTGAGGATGTTGAGAATGGAAGTGATTGGTCTGATTTTACTGGAGCGTGGTCAGATCCACGGCTCCATTGCGACACACTCTATGGCGCCGCCATTTCGCGTTGGTTGGAGTATTTCGAGCGCGACTCGTTCTTGTTGATCAGGCGAATCGAATGCGTCGTGAACCTGAATTGGTTCTCGCCGAAGTCTGTTCTCACCTAAAGTCGGCTGCACACACTTTCGATCTCGACTCGGTACACAACGCCAATGTGGCAGCAGACAGGCGCTCCATCACTATCTTCGGCAGGATTTTTCGCTTCACTGCAAGCCTGTTACCCGGATTTATCAAAAGACCGGTCGTGATGCGGCTACAAAGTCGTGGAGTCAATGTCTACAAGATGCCCGTGCTGTCTAGAGAGGCGCCGGCAAAACGAGAGATCAGTGATGCTCAAAGGAGCCTTCTAGTTGAGGAGGTGAATGCTGATCTCAATCTCCTCAAGGATCTGACTGGCTTCAATGTGGATCACTGGCGCATTCACTCCTGATGAGCGACCCAATCCGCAGTCCAGCGCTCATCGGCCGCGACGAGGAAAAAGGGATTGAGAATATTCTCGACTAAATCATAATCCAGTGTTTTCCCCTCGGGTCCAACAACGATTCCGCCTGCGCCGGAAACAACTGCATGAGCAGCGGCGATATCCCAACACGATGTCGGGCCGAATCTCGGATAGAGATCTGCTGAGCCCTCTGCGACGATGCAGGCCTTGAGGGAGGAGCCCATTCGAACAAGTTCGTAATCACCGAGTGTCGAAGCGAAAGATTCGTCCTTCTCACCTCGGTGTGAACCGCTTGCCACAAGCCGCACCGAGCCACCCACCTCTGTCGGTTGGACCAACATCTGACCTGCCCCCTCAGGGCCGCGGCGCTCTGAAGCGTGGATGGCGCCTCCAAACCACGTGGTGTCACTCACAGGAGCATGAACGACGCCGAACAGAGGGTTCCAGCGTTCACCGTGGCGGCGCATCAAGGCGATATTGACGGTGAACATACCGTTCCGCTTGATGAATTCCTTCGTTCCATCTAGTGGGTCGACAAGCCAGCATTTATCGCTGGACCGCGGGTCTCCGACCCGTCCTTCTTCGGAGACTATCGGGGTGGAATCGATGGTTTGCAAGCCTGCGACAATTACGTTATGGGCTGCCAAATCTGCTTCTGTCAGAGGTGAGTCGTCGTCTTTGTGGGTTATTTCGAAGTCTTCGGCGCGCTCGTAGACCTCCATGATTGCTCGCCCCGCATCAACCGCGATATCCACAATCACTTCCAAGTCCACGAATTCAACCCCCAAAGGCTCGATCAGAAGTCTTGCATCTCATCAGCCGCAGCTTCGAGGGCTGCGCGCGCTTCCGGAGGGAGATGTACCAGAAACGGATCCTCCTCACCGATGATGTTCTTCCATGACGACATCGAGCGCGCCCAGATCTCCTGTTGTGAATTCCACTCCAACCAGCGGTCGACGAAGTCGCAGTGCCGTTGGATTTCTTCGTCGTCTTCAGACATCTTCCTCAGAATAGTGTTTGTTTGAGAGAGAATCATCCCAAAAGGTGCATTCAGTTTGTAGGTGGTGAATGGGTTGCGTTCCTGTACGATGGTTAGATGTTCGCGCCAGAGGCCGAAGGTAACGTCGTAGACCCAGCCTATCGAGAGCACGATGGCGAGGACACTGAGTCCAATCCCCGCCAATCCGAAGTAGGTTGGTTGAATGCCCATGAAAGTTTCCATCGCTTTGAATCTCCAACTGACAAGTGGCCAGAGGAGGAGGGTCAAGGTGGTGCACCAAAAGCCCATCGAGATGAGGGTCTGGCTCTGCTGGATGCGCCAGTACTGACGCATGGCTGCCTTCTTCAACACATGATTTGCTCCTTGCCTTCTGCTTTCACCGTTACGCACCCGTGTGGTTCACCACACCCATTCCATGGCTTGGGGGGTTTCGGCGTTTCAGTGAGAGATGATGAGCGCTGGATCGATGTGGGCTCATAGCCAATGCATCAATGAGGTGGTGCCTGTCTTCAACCCACCTACGAGAAGTAGATTTGGGGTCTGATTGAATCTGTGCACAAGCCCTCCCCTATTGGTCGGGTGAATGGCCTTGGACGCCGCGACGTGCTTCACTGTTCTCTGAAGTGGGCGATGACTCGAGGCTCACTCGAGTCTGAAGGTTTGATCTCCTCAAGTGAATTGATGATGACAAATCGGCGAGGTGTTCGGTGGCGGCTGCCGAAGTAGGATAATACGTAGTGCCTAGCTTCATCCTCATCTGCGGCGACGACGTCGAGAGTGTACTCCTGAACGGTCCTCCCATTACGGAATGTTCCCGATGCGCGATAAGCCTTCATGGCGCGGCCCACCGGAGGTCTCGATATAAACGCGACGAGGGGGTTTCGGTGTCCCGATTCCTTCTCTCCCAGCCAATACCATGTTACTTGGCACCGGCCTTTCCTCAAGGTTCAAGAATGGACTGTCGGTGATGCTGTGTGATTGGTGTGAGTGTTCGGAATGCCGACCCTGATGGGGTTGAGGATATGGCCCCTATGAGTCCTGAACAGCTCACCGAACACCTCACCACATTCTCCCAAGAACGCTTGATTACCGAGGTCATGACGATGTGGACAGAATTGGGTGAGATGGAAAGGTCGTTGGCGATGTACAGACAACGTGCACGCGCCTTGGATTCTGAACTGAGTGAATTGCGTGCACGTGGTGTTGGAAGAGGGGATGTTGCAGAATTGCGAGAACGATTTCGAGTGGCGGAGGCACGAAGAGCGCAATTAGAGACTATGTTAGAGAATGAGAGGGTCCGTAGGAGTGACCTTGAGGAGCTTGTAGGTGGTGGGCGTCTCGACGAATTACAGAGAGAGAATGTGCGCTCGATTCAACGAGAAGAGGAATATATGCTGCTGATCTTGGATATGGAAGGACAGATCGACCAGTTGGTGGCCCTCGTTGAGGAGTTGCAGAATAGAGACGCTGCTTGATCTTCAAGAATTCATCTCATCGATGAAGTCTTTCAGTACCTCTTGCAATTCATCGGCATCATCGAATGATTCAGTCAGATTCCCGGTGATTACCCAATCTGCACCCGCAGCAGCCGCTCGCTTCGCCGCTGCACCATCACGAATGCCTCCTCCAACGATCAGAGTGAGGTTGCAGGCCTCGCGGGCTGCTGCGATAAGGCCCGCATCGACAGGCGTTGCTGCGCCGCTGCCCGCTTCAAGATAGAGGAGTTGGAAACCATAAGCTTGTGCTGTCATCGCGTAAGCACTCACTCTATCTTCATCACCCTTCTCAATCAGTGTTGCTTCACCCACTTTTCCCACCCTACCTCCAGGTGCGCAGACGATGTAGCCCATCGGTAGTGTTTCAACGCCAGCTTGTCGTATGAATGGTGCACCCTCGAATTGTTCATCGATCAGGAATCGGGTTGAAGTGCTGTTCATCAGCATCATGAAGGTGATTCCGTCGGCGGCTGAGGAAAGGGCAGCAGCTCCTGCTGGAAATAGCACGATGGGTGCCGTCCAACTCTCTTCATATGATCCTGAATCCTGTGTGGATGCCCACCTGACAAGTTCCAGTGCCTCTCGAATTGCCACCACGGTGTTGTGGACATTCTTCATATCTGTACCTGTAGAACCACCGACCAAGACCATCTTGGAACCTGCGGAGACCGCAGCTACACAGCGTTTGGCAGCCATTTCGGGCGTCTGATCGGCAGGGTCGATGAGAATGGCATGCCTGATCCCATCAGAAGTGTTCTGGACATAGCGCAGGGTCGGGCCTGCGGTACTTGTCATGATGTTGCGTGCTTCACTCCTCGTCTAAGTGTTTCAGCGGCATCATTGTGCTCAAGGAAGGACCTGGCGATGGTTACACCGTTGTGAATATCATCACTCATTGACCGTCTCGGGTCTTTTCCTCGCCACTGCATTCGTTGCAGCCAATTGACCCCTGTTGGTTCTTCACCTTTCCACCAAGTCTCAATGAGGAAATCTGGGCGAACGCCTTCGATTCCCACCCCCTTCAACTCACCGAGACGAATTCCCCCCTCCCATAGATCATGTATCATTCCCTCAACTCGTAGATCGAGGACCCCATCTACCAATATTGACTGTTGATTGGAATGCCCCCCTCCTTTCACTTGAATAGTGATGAGGTTGTCTTTTGTGGTTATACTGCAGTCACTCAGAAGGTGAAAAATCGTTCCCCGAGAGGTGAGGTGAATTGCACATGCTTTCTCTAGCCATGATCTTCGAATCGCTGTTGAAGTCTCTCCTGGTTGTTGAAATTGAAAATCACTTAACCAGGATTCTGGTATAATTGGCCAAGAGTCTCTCTCGAGTAAACCAGGACCCTCACTCATCAAACCAAATTCTGCTTCCTTCACGATAATATGAATCAATGTGGTTGGTAATTCGTCGAGAATCGTGTGGGCGCAGGCGAGTGTTTGAAGGTCAGAACCAAGAATTGCAATAGTTGGGGTCAAGCAACCAACTCATTTTGGTGGAGTGATGAAAAGAATAGTGCGTTGACGGGGCAAGCCGGAATGCAGAGTTCGCAATGGGTACATTCTGGTTCATTGATATTGATCAAGAGTCCTTCAAGATCCAAGACGTCGATCGGGCAGAGAGCGACGCATGCCGCACAACCGAAACACCTTCCCTCATCGAGCTGAAGAGTCTCATCGGTTCGGCGGGCCATGATGATTCGGACGGGGCTGTTGTTCTCAAATTAATACCCCATCCCCATGTTTTCCATTGGAGAAGTGATGAAGGCCAAAGATATCGATAGAATCGATGTTTTTAACTCAATCTTCGATAGTCATTTGAAGTATATCGCTGACGGACAATAGCCATACCGCTGCTTCCATTCGAATTGTTTGAATTGGTATTCATCTCCAGAAGAAATTCAGGGGTTCCCCTACTCGGACTGCCGGTTGAATGATGAGCATCACTCACTTCGCACGGTCATGGTACTGTACACACCGGGCAGGACATCCGGATATCCAGAAGAACGGGTCGAGTCTGGAATTCGGCTACATTTTCTCGGAGGTGGAGATGAGGTGGGTAATGTCGGATGCCTGCTTGAGGATCGGACTGGAACTCGAGTACTCATCGATTATGGGCTCGCACCGACCAGACCACCACGATACCCAAAGGAATGCCCCCCAATCGAACACACCATCATTACTCATTCACATATTGATCATATTGGCATGGCACCATGGTTGGTTGGTCAACATGGGGCTACACTTCATGGAACGACACTCACAGCTGCGGTGTCAGAAATCATGTGGAGAGACACTTACAAAGTTTCCAGCATTGAAGGCTATCCATTACCTTGGGATAAGAGGGATCTCGATGCTGCCCTCAATGCTTGGCAGACTCACGATGTGGGGGAATGGTTCGAGATTGGTGAGTGGAAATGCAGATTCCATCGGGCTGGGCACATACCTGGAGCCATCATGATCGAAATCAAGACGCCTGAATTGCGGTTGTTGTGGAGTGGAGACATCGACATCAGAGATGGCCCCAACGTTCGAGGAGCGGAACCAGTCAATTGTGATATTCTCTGTCTAGAAGCTACTTATGGAGGGAGAGAACACCCCGTTCGGGCAACTGAAGAGGCGCGTTTCGTCAGTAGAGTGAAGGAAGTTGTGAGTAGAGGGGGGGTGGTGCTGGTACCCGCCTTCGCATCTGGTAGATGTCAGGACATCCTTCGAATCCTACATCGCGCAGCACCTCATCTGAACGTTCATTTTGATGGGATGGGCACACGACTCACTCGTCATTGGCTATCTCATCCTGAGCACATCGATGAACCAGAACATCTCAGAGAAGTATGGAATTGGGCACGCATAGTGTCAAGCAAGTCCGATCGCAAGAAAGCCCTGGATGCTGACGTCATCGTAACAACGAGTGGGATGCTTGATGGCGGGCCAGCTATATGGTATCTAAATCGACTTCGTCATGATTCTGCCAACGCGATTCTCCTGACTGGTTACCAAGCAGAGGGTTCGGGGGGCCACCGATTGTTGGATAAAGGTAGTTTGAGGATATTTGGTAACGAGACAGCAATAGATCTCGAAGTCACACAGTTCCAATTATCCAATCATGCAGGTCATTCTGATCTCATCTCCTTCGTGCGTGCGTGCGAGCCCAGGCATGTCGTCTTGTTTCATGGTGATGATGATGCGAGATCGGCGATTGCAGCAGAATTCACAGAGTCGCCTACACCCTCACTTCCACTGAATGGGGATACCCTCAATCTCAATTAATGCCTAATTCAGCCGAATCGTAAATAAGCCCACCGCGGGGTTGAGAGGGTACGTAGCCGACGCGCTGCGTTACTGGAAAGAAAGGTGAAAAAATGGAAGCAATGAAAGTATTAGATAAACAATTTGGACTGACAGAAGCTGGAACCACTGTCGAGGCGGAGATACGGGCTGGAGTGACGACATTCCTGACCATGGCTTACATCCTCATAGTGAATCCTTCTATGTTGAGTAATTTTGGTGCAACGGGCATACCCTTTGGGGACGCACTGTTCGCGACGGCCGTGGCGGCCTTCGTCGGCTGTGTAGTCATGGGGTTGTGGGCAAATCTGCCCTTCGCTCTTGCACCTGGAATGGGACTGAATGCGTACTTCACGTTCGCAGTGGTCCTCGGTATGGGCATACCTTGGGATGTCGCATTAGCCGCGGTTTTGGTTGAAGGAGTATTATTCCTCATAATTTCTCTACCTCAAGTAGGCTGGAGAACTATCATGATCAACTCCATCCCGACGGACCTCAAGATAGCCACAGGAGCCGGCATAGGTATGTTCCTGGCAATCATAGGTCTCCGGGAGATGGGCTGGGTCGTTAACGATCCGGCAACTCTTGTCAATCTCGGCGCGACGGAGACGTTCCAGTACAACCACGGGGGTTTTATCTCCATGGTCTGCCTAATTCTAACGGTCATCCTGATGGCCCGTGGGCAGAAGGGAGCCATCATCATCGGCATCGCCGTGGCCTCGCTATGGGGCTGGGCCACTTCGGCCTACGACCCGTACAACGACTTCATGGCCGGTGGAGCGGGATGGGCAGCGGTGGACGCTACCTGGCCTGATCTAATGGCAATCGAGTTCGTCGGCCTGCCTGAAGAGACCATGGGAGCAGCGTTTAGCGCACTAGGTGATGTCGGTTCCGACGGCGGTACGACCCTCGGGGCGTTCTTGATGGTGATGATCACCTTCCTGTTCGTCGATATCTTCGACACCGCGGGCACCCTCTACTCTGTGGGCCGCCAGGCGGGCTACGTCGATGAGAATGACGAGCTGAAGAACTCGGACGAAGCCTTCATGTCGGACGCAGCCGCGACGGTTGTCGGCGCGTTCTTCGGTACCAGCACGACCACTACTTACATCGAGTCGGTGGCTGGTGTCGAGGAAGGAGGAAAGACCGGTCTGGTAGCAGTGACTGTGGGCGTCCTGATGCTCTCTGGCCTGTTCTTCGAGAACCTCTTCCAGAACATCCCGACCTTCGCTGCAGCACTGGCGTTGGTAATCATCGGCGCCATGATGATGCGTCAGGCCGCAGACATCAACTGGGCCGACGCGGAGATGGCGGTACCAGCCTTCCTGACCATGGTGATAATGCCCTTCACATATTCCATCGCGGATGGAATCGCATGGGGCATCATCTCCTACGTCGCGATCAAGATTGGCATGGGTAAGATGGGCGAGTTGAACACGGTCATGTGGACTCTATTCATCCTGATGACGATGTTCTACCTCGGCCCTGGTGAACAGAACACCTTCAACTGGCTGTTCGACACATTCGGACTCAACTGATTGGGAACTACGTAACGGGAAACTTGGGCCTGACGGCATAGCCTGAAGGCCCAGGCCCCTCCCCCGGCGGAGCGGGTAGCATGTATGATGAACGAATCAATAGATTGCGAGAGGCTGTTCGGACAGTTCCGGACTTCCCAGTTGAAGGGATAATGTTCCGAGACATCACACCACTACTGGCTGATGGAACCCTCCTATCGATGGTGACGAATCTCTTCATTGAACGTATGGAAGAAGTAGGCTGGAAGCCCGATGCGATCATCGGCCCCGAGGCTCGCGGATTCATCTTCGGCCCCTTACTCGCCAGCCGTCTTGAAATCGGTTTCATTCCGGTACGCAAACCCGGCAAGTTACCTGACTCGACGAGGGTGGTGGAATACACACTCGAATACGGAACCAACCGACTCGAAATGCATGAGGATGCTTTAGCATCTGGACAGAAGGTGGTGATTGTCGATGACCTTCTGGCGACAGGAGGAACGGTCGCTGCCTGTATCGAACTCTGTGAGCAAGCTGGTGCCGAGGTCGCAGGATCACTCTTTCTCATTGAATTAGATGGACTCAAAGGTCGCGACGCGATTGCGCCCGTACAGGTTCAATCTCTACTGAGATTTCCTGCATGATGTAGGCAACATCTCCCCGATTATTTCATAGCATCACCGGCTTTGCCATAGGAGGATAGCCATGGCAGACAAGCCCCCACCACCACCACCAC